>Ga0316209_1000168_pt1 | contig 134322 bp, 104 predicted proteins | sample 6monopyrite_MG_FD_204945 | JGI IMG/M metagenome (GOLD analysis project Ga0316209, IMG submission 204945) | Microbial mat bacterial communities from mineral coupon in-situ incubated in ocean water Damariscotta River, Maine, United States -... | ecosystem: Environmental > Aquatic > Marine >... | reverse complement strand
ATGGGAGACGGTGAAAATTTTTACATGTTAGATAATGACCAGTGGCTGTATACCAGCACTAAGCAGCTCGATTTGAAACAATCCAGTTTTGAAAATTATATTGGCAAGGATATATTTGGTTTTCGGTATTCGGGCAAAGATGGACAATTTTGGCAACGACTAGCTACTGAAATACAAATGTTAATTAAACAGATGATGGACTATCAAGGTCTGACGCCGGTGCCTGCTGAAATGATACTTAACGTGCATTTTTGGGCTGATAGCGAGTTACAATTAAAGGATGTCAAAGTCAATAACCGCCGTTCTCAGGTCGTAACATCCGATGCGCTTATGCAAACTTTTTGCGACGAACTTGACGTAACCTCTATCGAACTCAAAAATTACCAAACATTATTAACTGAACATGCAAAGAAAATAGAAATTGAATCTTCAAAAAAGCAGTCTGACATTTCGTTTTATTTACCAAAGGTTGGCACAATTAATATCTATCTACTCGTTGAAGCGTGTATTGAACTTTGTCATCGAGCCCCTACCAAAAGATTACGAATTATTACTCAAGATAAAATATTGACTCTAAACAAGAAACCGTCACTGTTTGAAAAAATCAAAGCGATATTTGCTTAAATTGACCGCTTGAGAATTAAGGAATTTAATTTTGATCAAAAAGAACATTCGTCATCGCCCAGAATATGATAATCAATTATCTGATAACCAATTATCGGCCGAAATGCCAGATAACGAACTGGATGAATATCCCAAAAAACTGCAACAGATTTTGTTCTCTAGAGGTATCCGAAAAAAAAGTGATTTAGATTACCAACTAAAAGGCTTGCTTCCACCCAGCTCGTTACTTAACGCCGATAAAGCCAGTGAAGTGATTTTCGATTACATTCAACGACAGAAACGAATTTTGATCGTCGGAGATTTCGATGCCGATGGAGCCACAAGTTCAACTTTAATGGTCAAAGCCTTGAGTTCGATGGGAGCGGCAAAGGTCGATTTTCTAGTGCCCGATCGATTTAAATATGGCTATGGTCTTTCCGTAAAATTGGTGGAGGACGCTGCTAAAGGAAATCCCGACCTTATTATTACTGTGGACAATGGTATCGCCAATCACGAGGGAGTTAAAAGAGCGAACGAACTAGCAATACCCGTTATCATCACTGATCATCATTTAGCAGCAGAAACCCTCCCTGACGCCCTAGTCATTGTTAATCCGAATCAACCGGATGATTTATTTGAAAGTAAAAATTTGGCGGGAGTTGGTGTCGCATTTTATTTAATGCTTAATTTACGCAGTTTGATGCGGGATAAAAAGTGGTTTTCTGAAAAAAATATCACAGAACCAAATCTTGCTGAACTACTTGATCTGGTTGCATTGGGTACGGTTGCCGACGTAGTAATGTTAGATAAAAATAACCGAATATTAGTTGAGCAAGGTCTTCGAAGAATTAGAAGTGGTAAAGGCTGTTTTGGGATTAATGCACTGTTAGAGGTTGCAAAGAAAAATTATCAGCGATGCCAATCGACGGATTTAGGTTTTGCAATTGGACCGCGATTAAACGCCGCTGGTAGGCTGCAAGATATGTCTATAGGAATTAATTGTTTGTTGGCTGAAACTAGCCAGCAGGCGTTACAAATAGCGTCTCAGCTCGATGGACTAAACAAACAGAGACGCCAAATAGAACAACAGATGTTACAACAAGCCAATCAAGACTTAGCAGAGTATTTCGCTCGCCAAAAAAACTTAAACGAAAGTGACAATAGACCGACCACCTTGTGTTTATACGACCCTAAATGGCATCAAGGGGTGATTGGTATATTAGCCTCTCGCGTTAAAGATAAAATAAACCGACCGGTAATCGTTTTTGCGAAAGATGAAATGGGTGATGATCAAGCTGTTATCAAGGGATCAGCGCGTTCGGTGGCAGGCGTTCATATACGCGATGTACTTGCGTTAATCGATAGTCGACACCCAGAAATAATTGATAAATTTGGTGGTCATGCAATGGCGGCGGGTTTGTCTTTAAAAGAAAAACATTTCAAGCGATTCGCCAAATTGTTTCATGATTATACTGATGAAGTTCTGGCAGAAAATTGTTTGTCGGATGAAATTCTAACGGACGCCAACTTGGAAGAGCAAGATTTTAGTATGGCTTTTGCCACGTCAGTCAAAAACATTGGGCCTTGGGGTCAAGGCTTTCCAGAACCTCTTTTCGATGATGAATTCGTGGTGGTGAGTCAACGTATTGTTGCAGAAAAGCACTTAAAATTGGTATTAAAGAAAGGGACAGTAATGACGGATGCTATTTACTTCTTTTTTGATGAGGATTTAGTTTTAGAAAATGACGATCGTGTTAATGCGGTTTACAAATTGGATATTAACGAGTTCCGGGGTAATCAATCGCTACAGTTAATTGTTGAGCAGCTGGAAATTTTATGATTATGCAAACTAATAAAAGAAGGTTTCTGAAGAGCTTTTCTATTTTGTTGTTTCTTGCAAGTAATTTTAGCTCTTCTACTCTTTACGCGTTAACCCCCTCAGACTTTGTGAAAAAAGCATTTTATCGAGATGTTAAAATATCGCCCAACGGTAAGCACATTGCAGTAAGTATGGTGACTCAAAAAGAGTCGACTATTATTTTTTTTGATCGCGCTAGTTTCAAACCAGTAGGAAGACTAGGGTTCTCTAACAATACCGAACCCGGTGAATTCTATTGGGTTAATAACGAACGGATCGTTCTCAAGTTGTTAGAAATCGAACCATGGTTAGAAGAGCCTGCTTATTATGGACAACTTTTAGGTGTAAATATCGACGGTTCAAAAGCAGAAACCCTATTTGGCTATCAAAATGCCGAAGTGAGTATTGCCAGTGGCGGAATTGCGAAAAAGAAAAAAGTGGCAACCGTTGGATGGGCGACGATTGTTGACCTATTACCTGAGGATCGTAAAAATATCATTATACAATCGACGCCCTATAAAAAAGACTACTCTTCCCATCCCTCTTTGCTAAAACTGAACGTTTATAGCGGGAAAATCACTTCTCGACTTGGTACGTCGCCGGTAGAGCGGGGAGAGTTTCAATCGGACGGCCACGGAAATATTCGATTGGTTTACGGTTTTGATGAAAAAAATCAACTGCAAGTTTATCAAAGAAAAGATAATCAATCTGTCTGGAAATGGGTCGACAATTCATATTATTCCCGTTCTTTTATTCCTGTAGGGTTAACTCCCAGTTCCAGTGAAATGTATGTGGGTGATAGTGATGAGTTTGGTCGATGGACATTGTTTAAAATGGATATTATTTCTGGAAAATATTCAAAACCGCTGTTCCGCTCAAAACTCGACGTGTCTAGCATCGAAGTCGACAGGAATTCGCGAAAGGTTATTGGGTTAAATTTTGATGACGGTTATCCAGCGTTTAAATCGTTTAACTCTGACCTTCCAGAAAGCCAGTTATTCATGAAATTGATGAAATCATTTCCTAACCGTAAAATCAGTATCACCAGCCAATCGAAAGATGACAATTTTTATATTGTTTTAGCAACTAGCGATATTGAACCGGCGGTTTTCTATTTATATCAAAAAAAATCTAATCAACTTAAACGATTATTTTCATCGATGCCCCATATTAAATCGGCACAACTGGCAGCAATGTTTCCGATTAGTTTTGCAGCCAGAGATGGCGAAAAAATTCATGGTTACCTAACGCTCCCTAAAAATAATAGGGAAAAACATCCGGCAGTGGTGCTTGTGCATGGCGGACCACATCAAGTAAGAGATTCTTGGGGTTATGATAGTCAGGTGCAACTTTTAGCCAATGAAGGTTACGCGGTTTTACAAATTAACTACCGAGGTTCGCGAGGCTATGGTGATGATTTTGAGAAAGCGGGTTTTAAACATTGGGGTGATTTGATTCAACAGGATATTGTCGATGCTAGTCGATGGCTTGCACAACAGTCTGATATAAACGGTTCTAAAATGTGCATTATGGGTGGAAGTTTTGGCGCTTATTCTGCAGTGATGTCAGCTAGTTTAGCGCCTAAGTTATTTAAGTGCGTCGTTGCCAATGCCGGAATATACGATTTGCCACTAATGTTTGAAAAAGGCGACGTGCAAACAACCTTTGATGGCTTATATTATCTCAATGATGTTTTGGGGAGCGATATCGGTTTGCTTGAAAAATTCTCACCAGTCAATCGGGTGGAGCAACTACAAGCGTCATTATTAATTGCCCATGGTGTTAAAGATAAAAGAGCACCATTTGTACACGCCAAACGATTAAGAAATGCAATGAAACAGGCTGGAAAAAAATTCCAATGGTTTGTGAAAGATAAAGAAGGGCATGGATTTTATTCTTATGAAAGCCAATTGGCCTATTATCTCAAAGTCACAGAATTTCTTAATCAGCATATTGGCGTGAAATAGATAGCCGCTTCTCAATCCATTCAAGAGATAAATAGTGTTGGATTTCGATTATTCTTTAATGTCATCCGGCAACACTACCGATTGACCTGGAATGGCGTGTGATTCATTGGCCCATTCGCCAAGGTCGATTAGCTGACACCTTTTTGAGCAAAAGGGTTTGTGTTCATTACATTCAGCCCATCGTTGGCTTTTTTTGCAAGTGGGACAAGGAATGATTAGGTCATTTTTCATGGTGGGTCTTTTGTGGGCTTTTTTCATTTTGCGCATTATTGGTTAATTCGCTGATAATGTCTAGCCAGACGGCGGATTTTTGCTCGAAGCAAGAGTAGATTTTATGATCTGATTTTATGTAGCGTTAATCGATTGGTGCACCTTTTGCCATCAAACGGGTATAATGGGATTAATATTTTCAATGAGGAATTAAATATGGCAACGGCAACAGCACGACATATTCTGGTTGATAGCGAGCAGAAGTGTAATGAATTAAAACAACAAATTGAAGAAGGGACAGACTTTGCTGATGTAGCAAAAGCACACTCAAGCTGTCCTTCAGGTAGCAGCGGCGGAGATCTAGGCTCCTTTGGTCCCGGTGCGATGGTGCCTGAGTTTGATACGGTTTGTTTTAATAGTGAAGTTGGGGTGGTTCATGGTCCGGTTAAAACCCAATTTGGCTATCATTTATTAGAAGTAACAGAACGATCTTGATAAAAGTTAGCTGTTAATACCTAGCAGTTAATACCGAGCGGTTAAAACAAAGCGGTCAAAAAGAAACAATAAAAAGGGAGCGTATGCTCCCTTCTTTATAATTGATCAGCAATTAACCTTTTGGGCCAGCTGCTTTGATTGCTTCCGAAACGTCGAATTTAGCAAAGTTATTAGCAAATAATTTTGCCACCGCTTTAGCCTCTGCATCGTAAGCATCACCGTCTGTCCAAGTCTTTTTCGGAAGTAATAAATCGCTATCGACGCCTTTAATTGAGACAGGTACGTCTAAATTCAGCTGATCGATATGGATTGTTTTGCAGTTCGCCAGTTCGCCAGATTGCACCGCAGTAATGACTGCCCGAGTGGTTGGTATGCTGAAACGTTTTCCACCATTGGCATAAGTGCCGCCAGTCCAACCGGTGTTAACTAAGTAGACCTTGGAGTTATTGGCGGTTATTCGCTTCATTAATAATTCTGCATAAACGCCAGCGGGGCGTGGGAAGAAAGGAGCACCAAAACAAGTTGAAAAAGTCGACTCAATAGCAGAAGTTGAGCCGATTTCAGTTGATCCTACTTTAGCCGTGTAGCCACTTAAGAAATGATAGGCAGCTGCTTCTTTCGATAAAATTGAAACTGGAGGTAAAACACCGGTTAAATCGCAAGTTAAAAAGATGACCGCACTTGGTTCTTCGGCCCGATTTTCCTCAACCATCAGCTCAATGTGTTCTCTGGGATAACCGGCGCGACCATTTTGACTATGCGTGGTATCGGTATAATCAGCAACACCTTGCTCATCAAGTACGACATTCTCAATAATAGTGCCTTTCTTTATTGCATTCCAAATGACTGGTTCATTTTTTTGCGAAAGATCGATGGTTTTTGCATAACAGCCGCCTTCGATATTAAATACTGTGCCAACGCCCCAGCCATGTTCATCATCACCAATAAGGTATCGAGAGGGATCAGCCGACAAGGTCGTTTTACCTGTACCAGATAATCCAAAAAATAAGGTAACGTCACCTTTACCATCGGTATTGGCAGCGCAGTGCATAGGCAAAACGTCTTTTGCCGGAAGTAAAAAGTTTTGTACCGAGAACATCGCTTTTTTCATTTCGCCGGCGTAACGCATTCCTGCGATCAATACTTTGCGTTGGCCAAAATTAATGATAACCGTTCCGTCGCTATTAACACCGTCTCGCTCTGGGTCGCAAACAAAATGAGCGGCATTAATGATTTGCCATTCTTGTTTGTCGGATGGGTTGTAGGATTCAGGACGGATGAAAAGATTTTGGCCAAACAAGTTTTGCCACGCAGTTTCAGTATTGACCTTGACTGGAAGGTAATGCGCAGGATCGGAACCAACGTGAAGTTCAGAAGTGAAATAAGCGTCTTTCTTGTTAAGATAGCTTTCTACTCTGTCCCACAAGGCGTTAAATTTGTCTTCAGAAATATCCCGATTTACATTGCCCCATTCGATATCGGCTTCGGTTGATGCCTCTTTGACGATATAGCGGTCATTTGGTGAACGTCCTGTTCGAGCACCAGTCACAACACTGAGAGCGCCATTTGCAGCTAAAACGCCTTCTTGGCGTTCTAAAGCAATGTCGATCAGTTGATGATTGGTTAAATTCAAATGTTGTACGGCTTGTTTGTCCACCATTGGCTCCATTTTGACCTTAAAAGGTCATTGTTTGACTTGGATAAAATTTGAGCGGCATTCTATCAAATAAAAATGCCGCAAACTAGGGTTTTCGAGGGTGATCGGACAATAAAGTTCTAATTCACTTGCCGTTGTGGGATCCAATTTTCGGCAGCGTTTTGACGATCGACGTTGACGTTAAATTTATTTGAGGACGATGGTTGGCATTGGGAGTTATTCATATGGTAAATGGCCGCGCTAAACATATTTTCCTGGACGTCCGCGAACCCACGGGTTAAATCATCACTTGCAGGACAATCTGCAGCAAGACCGTCAAAATAGTCGCCTTGATCATTCGCGTTAACCGATTGAAATTCAATTGGTAATATAATTTGATTACAAAAGCGTTTGCCATACATTCCCACCGGTTTTCCGCACGTTGTACCGCCAATTTGAACGACTTCAACAAAAGGGGAAAGGCTATTAATGACCAATTCGCTAGCGCTACAGGTTGATGCCGTTGATAGAATATAAACTTTTGATAAATTCAACGCGTTAGAAAAGCTATCGAACAAACTGCTACTATTTGATGCTGTGTATTTGTCATTGTGAATAGTCTTACTAAAAATAGACCCTTGCACGTTAGTTCCGCCGATGTAAGAAGCAACGGCTCTGGAGGCACTCACTCTTCCGCCGCCGTTATAACGCAAATCGAGTACTAGCTCAGTGATATTACCGGCGGCCAAAGTGTCTACTGCTGTGGAAAATTCTCCCGAGGTGTTTTCTATGAAACTGCTGAGTGCAATATATCCAACTGTCTGCGAGCCAGTATTAACAACTTCGGAAACTAACACAGTGTTCATTGTCACTAGGGCTTTAGTCAAGATTTGGTCGGCAGGAATTCCATCGCCGGTATCGATAGTAAAGGTTGCAGTGTCTCCCACATTTAATCCTGAAAGTGCAGCATTTAAACCTGTGCCAGCGATAATATTGGCGGACGAAACACCGTTTATGGCGGTGATACGATCGGTTCTTTTCCATCCGGCTCTACCAGAGGGTGCATCATTAAACACGTAACCAAGAAGGTAAGCATCTTGAGTCGAGTTAATGAGTGCTAAAAATCCAAAGCCTTCAAAAGTGCCCTCTTCAAAAAAATTATCATTGGCACTTTCGGTGGTGATATAACTGAAACGATCTTGTGCTACGCGTAAGGCATCGAGGGTTTCGTCGACGGTATTGTAGTCTGCAATATCAACGGTTGGTACTTGGTCGTACCAAAGATAGGTATCGTGCATTACATCAAAGACAAATTGTTTTTGCGAGGTAATATCGCATTGCTGAGGCGCGATAACGCTTCCTTGACCGATACCAGGGGCGTTACTACTACCGCCACAACCAGCGAAAATAACTGAAATACTAATGAATGTGATGGCCATCGCAAGGTTTTTCATATCTTATACCTACTGCTGTTAGAGTCATTATCCGCCAAGAACAAAAGCGGTTATTTAAACTTTTTTTCGGCGACTAGTTGATAGTCAGATAACTTAATATAGCCCAATTCAGCCAGATTTACGCGCACTTTTCAGTAAACAATATCACAATTTAGTTAAATCGTTTGTCCCATGTCTTAAATCTTTGACGGCAAAATTGATCGAATTGTTGATAGTTAGTAAAATAAAGCTCACAGAAGTCTTTTTGTTCTGAATCCATTTCACAATCTTGATTGGAATGTTCACGGCATATAAAAGGACGTTTGTGGTAGATGCCACATTGGCCTTGCTCGGATAAATGTTCGCATTGGCCGAAACTGGTAAGATACCAGCCCGACTCATCTTTAAAACAATGCACGTTGGCGTGTGAAACTTGCCATAAAATCATGTCAAAATCACGAATCGAGCGCGGTGTTTCCATTGGTTCGGTGATGTATTGACAACATTTTGAATCAAAACACTGAGCGCATTTGCTGTTAGAAGGGCTCGAAGTTGGGATTTTCTTTAAGTGATTGTATTGCGCCATTGAAACAGTGCCGTTTTTGAACAACTCGTTCTAGAGTAACATCAAAAAGATCGCTCGACCGCAATTTCGGCTAAATCGTATAGAGCTTGAGTATATTCACCACTAGGCATATCACTAAGAAAGGTTTTAGCTTGCTCAACATGCTGCTGGGCTCGGCTCAATGTATAATCAATTGCTTTAGTATCATTTATGATTTGTTGAACCTCTTTTAAATGCTCTAATCCGCCGTTTTCGATGCATTGTCGAATTAGCGCTTCACCTTTTTTGTCAGCATGTTGCATCGCATATATCAATGGTAGGGTTGGTTTACCTTCAGCAAGGTCATCGCCGACATTTTTTCCTAACGCATCGCTATCGGCGGTGTAATCTAAGGCATCATCCATTAGCTGAAAGGCTAAACCGAGGTGTAATCCGTAATGATGGAGCGCTTTCGCATGGCTTTCCTGACCTGCAATAATAGCGCCTAACTGACAGGCTGCAGCAAATAATATCGCCGTTTTATGCTCGATAACTTTGAAATAACTTTGTTCAGTTGCGTCAGGATCATTGCAATGCATTAACTGCAAGACCTCACCTTCTGCAATTTGATTGGTGGTATCTGAAAGTATTTTCATGATTTCCATTTTATCAATCGACACCATCATCTGAAATGCCCTGGAGTATAGGAAGTCGCCAACGAGTACACTGGCAGCATTTCCAAACAACGCATTGGCGGTTTCTCGGCCTCTACGGCGGTCGCTTTCGTCGACAACATCATCATGCAATAAGGTTGCAGTGTGAATGAATTCAACAATAGCGGCTGTTTGATGATGTTTGTTACCGGAATAACCAAAAGCCTTAGCAACCATTAATACCAGCAAGGGTCGCAATCGTTTTCCGCCAGCAGCAACAATATAGTGGCCAAGTTGGTTGACAAGGGCGACGTCAGACTTTAATTGGGTTAAGATTACTTGATTAGTGGCAGTAAAGTCTTTTTCTACCAGTTTTGTAATGGTTTTAATGTCTGACAAGAGCGAAAACTCAGCGATAAACGGAATGCGAGAATGCTATTGTCTGAATCCTCGCGGGTCAAGCGAAAACTCCGGTTTTTACCCTTGAAATTCATTAGTTTAAGAAAAAGTCGACTTTTATACTATTTATACTTGCTAGCCGGTGACTAATGTCTTAAAATGCGCGCCCTAATTTAAGGGATTCCCTGCTAATTTTTGGGAGTCGCTAGCAGCTTAAACGGCTTATTTATCGTTAAGGCTGTAAAAACTAATTTGTATATGGCTTAAATTCATATACTGAAAAAAGACGGAGAGAGTGTCGCTATGTACGCGGTGATTCAAAGTGGTGGTAAACAGCACCGAGTAAAAGAAGGGCAAGTTGTTCGCCTAGAAAAAATTGACCTTGAAAAAGGCGCTACTATTGATTTCGATAAGATTTTGATGGTTGGTGAAGGCGAAGACTTAGCGCTAGGCGCACCTTATCTTGATAAAGCCAAAGTTTCTGGTGAAATCGTTGAACAAGGTCGTGGTAAGAAGATCAAAATTATTAAGTTTCAACGTCGTAAGCACAGCCGCAAGCAAATGGGGCATCGCCAATGGTTTACTGAAGTTAAAATTACTAGCATCAGTAAGTAAAACAAATTCTAGAATTGGAGAGATAAAATGGCTCATAAGAAAGCTGGTGGTAGTACCCGTAACGGTCGCGATTCGGAAAGTAAACGTTTAGGCGTAAAACGATTCGGCGGCGAAGAAGTTTCAGCAGGAAGTATCATTGTTCGTCAGCGTGGAACACGTTTTCACCCTGGAAGCAATGTTGGTATTGGCCGAGACCACACCTTATTCGCAAAAGCGGATGGTGAAGTGAAGTTTGAAGTAAAAGGTCAAAGCAACCGCAAAACTGTCAGTATCTTAGTACACTAGATACGATTTAAAGGGCGATTGATTAGGTAAATACCTGATTTAGTTAGTCCGAATATACAGTTTGGTCTATGATTAGAAAGCTCCGATTAACGTCGGGGCTTTTTTTGTTAGTGAGTATAAATCTAATCCAACTCAAATGGGGTTAGTCCTATTCTCGCTTACCCCGGCATTTTGCGGTAAAACGGGTATACAAAAAAATTACCCCAACGGTGGTTTTCATGAAGTTTGTTGACGAAGTCAAAATTAAAGTCAAAGGCGGAAACGGCGGCAGCGGTATGTGCAGTTTTCGCCGAGAAAAATATGTTCCCAAAGGCGGACCTGACGGCGGCGACGGTGGCGATGGTGGATGCGTGTATTTAGTCGCAGATTCCGAGCTTAATACCTTGGTCGATTTCCGATTCGTACGTTTTTACGGTGCGGAAAATGGAACAAAGGGTACCCCAAGGAACTGTACCGGTGCTAGAGGCAAAGATCTAGAATTAAGAGTGCCGGTTGGCACTCGAATCATCAATATCGAAACTGATGAGGTGATTGGTGACCTAGAATCCGCTGGCGAAAAAGTATTGGTCGCAAACGGCGGCTTTCATGGTTTGGGGAATACGCGATTTAAAAGTAGCGTTAATCGAGCGCCAAGACAGACTTCCCACGGCAGTGAAGGCGATTTTAGAGAGTTGAAACTCGAACTAAACGTATTGGCAGACGTTGGCTTGCTTGGTTTGCCTAACGCTGGAAAATCGACTTTTATCAGAAGCGTTTCTTCTGCCAAACCTAAAGTCGCTGATTATCCGTTTACCACGCTGATCCCTAATTTGGGTGTTGTTGCGCCATTGCCTTACAAAAGTTTTGTGATCGCTGATATTCCGGGTGTGATTGAAGGCGCTGCAGAAGGTGCTGGGCTGGGAGTAAGATTCTTAAAACACTTAACTCGCACCAAATTATTATTGCATTTGGTCGATCTCAATCCGTTTGATGAATCGGACCCACTTGAAAATATTAAAACGATTAGCAATGAGCTAAAGAAATATTCGGAAGAATACGAAAGAACTTTGGAAGATAAAAGCGAGCCACTTGCTGAAAAAGAAGTTTGGTTAGTCTTTAATAAATGCGATCTTTTGTCTGAAGAAGAAATGCAGTCCAAAAAACAAACTATTTTGCAGGCGCTTGACTGGCAGGGACCACATTATGTGATTTCGGGCATGGATGGAACCGGTACTAAACAGTTGTGTTTTGATATTTTGGACAGCATCGAAAGAGATAAAGAGGCTGAAAGTGAAATAGTTTCGGATAATGTTGCGCAAGAAATAGCGCCATTTCCATCATCCGAAGATTAATCTAAATTAAAAACAAGTTCCACGCTTTTCAAATAGGCAATAAAAAACCCGCTTATAGCGGGTTTTTTGATATCTTGCTTTGCTATAAGACTGTTTGTCTTAAGCCATCGCTTTAATTTGTGCATTGAAGCGACTTTTATGGCGAGCTGCTTTATTCATGTGAATAAGGCCACCTTGTGCGGCAACGTCTAATACAGGCACAGCTTCTTTAAAGGCTGCAGAGGCTGATTCTTTATCGCCAGAAGCGATAGCAGCAATAACTCTCTTTACGTATGTACGCATCATTGAACGACGACTAGCGTTGTGCTGACGACGGCCTTCAGCCTGACGGGCACGCTTTTTTGCGGATTTGATATTAGCCAAGGCTTTTGCTCCAAAAATTTATTAATAAAAACGGGTCTAAAATTAGGTGCGAGAATATACATCGTTTTATCATGGATATCAAGGCTTACACCTTTTTTAATCGAGTTATTTCAGTGGCAGTCTATTCCCGCCACGAAATCGATAAATTGGGTGTAAAAAATCAACAAAAACGACTGTTTTGATAAAACTCTATTTGACGCAACTCTTCTAACTGGCTAATCTTGCAGCTCTTTTCTCGGTCAGATTTTTCGGCACTCTATTCAGGCCACTTTTCGCTTGGATGTTTTATGTCACAACCAATGAGGCTTTAATGAGCAAGCAATTGCTAAAATCTGGCATTATCGTAAGCAGCATGACCTTTTTATCTCGTATCCTTGGATTGGTGCGCGATATCGTAATGACTAACATCATGGGGGCACACTGGGCAACAGACGTATTTCTTGTCGCTCAAAAAATTCCTAATTTTTTACGTCGTTTGTTCGCTGAAGGTGCATTTTCTCAAGCCTTTATCCCTGTTTTGTCGGAATATCAAACCAATAAAGATATTCAAGAAGTTAAGAAACTAGTCGCCGATACCTTCGGCACCTTGACTATTATTCTGGTGTTAGTTGCCGTTGTAGGCGTTATTGGTTCTCCGATATTAGTCGCTATTTTTGGGCCTGGATTTATTGATGAGCCTGACAAATTTGAGCTTGCCGCGGTTTTACTCAAAATCACCTTTCCTTATATTCTATTTATTTCGCTGACGGCTTTTTGTGGCTCGATTCTAAATAGCTTAGGGAAATTTGCAGTTCCGGCATTTACACCTGTATTGCTAAACGTCAGCATTATTACAGCTGCAATTGTTGTTTCACCTGCTATCGAACAAGATACTGCAAAAGCGATGGCTTGGGGGGTTTTCGCCGCTGGTATCATCCAGTTACTAATGCAACTACCGTTTTTATGGAAAGAAGGCTATTTAGTAAAACCCACTTGGGGCTGGCGTTCTGAGGGAGTACAGAAAATATTAATGCTGATGGGACCGGCTCTTTTTGGCGTTTCAGTCGGGCAAATAAATTTACTATTAGATACCATTATCGCTTCGTTTCTAGAAACCGGTAGTATCATGTGGTTGTATGTATCCGACAGAATGCTCGAATTTCCATTGGGTATGTTTGGCATAGCCATTTCAACGGTTATTTTGCCGTCCCTCTCTCGGCATCACTCCACCGACAATACCGACGATTTTAATCAAACACTAAACTGGGGACTAAGAATTGTATGTCTGATTGGAATTCCGGCAACAATCGGTTTGTTTATGATGGCAGAGCCGATTATTTTGACGGTATTTCAACACGGCAAATTCAATTTGACCGATTCCCATTTGGCATCACTTAGTCTAAAAGCTTACATTATTGGACTGCTAGGCTTTATGTTTATCAAAGTATTAGCGACTGGTTTTTTCTCGAGAAAGGATACCAAAACGCCCGTTCGTATTGGCATAATCTCCATGACCGTTAATATGCTGTTCAATTTGATTCTATTTTATCCGCTCGCGCACGTAGGATTGGCGCTAGCCACTAGTATTTCGGCTATTTTGAACGCAACCTTGTTATTTCGGGCTCTCAGGAAAATAGATGTTTTTATTCCAGATAGTCGCTGGATGATGTGGATTACCAAATTGATCGGTGGAAATTTAGCATTGGTGCTCTTTATCTATTTCCAAATGGCAAGTATTGAAAGTTGGCAAAACTGGCCAATATTCGATCGAGTCCAGCAGATGATTATCTTAGTGATCGGATCGATTGTTATTTACGCTAGTTCGATGTTTCTTTTGGGTGTACGCACACGCGATCTAAAACACGACTAGCTCTATCATCATCGGCCTCTCTAAGCTATAATTCGGCGCTTTCGAGTTTATCATTTCAGGGCCCTTATGCAGCTGATCCGCGGGTTGATTAACCTCAATCATCAAGCCGATGAATGTGTAGCGACTATTGGTAATTTCGATGGCGTGCATATTGGCCACCGCGCAATCGTTAAACGGGTGATTGAACGGGCTAAAAAATCGAATCACCAGTCTTGCGTGATCTTATTTGAGCCGCATCCGAAAGAAGTTTTTATGGGGGATAATTGCCCCGCGAGAATCACCAATTTCTCCGAAAAATATGCCCAACTAAAAGCGTTAGGTGTCGATAAATTATTGCTACTCAAATTTAATCAAAGTCTACGCCAAATGAAGGCGGTTGAATTTATTCAAAAGGTATTGATTGAGCAGCTTAGAATTTCTCATTTAGTGGTTGGCGATGATTTTCAGTTTGGATATCAACGTCAAGGTAACTACCAGTTATTAAGAAATGAAGGAAAAGGGCATTATACTGTTGAACCGACTCCTAGTATTTTTGTACAAGAACCTGAAAATAAAAACAAAAAATTAAGAGCAAGCAGCACTTTAGTCCGAAAAGCGTTTTCTGAGAATCGGCTGGATTTTGTCGAAACATTGTTAGAAAGACGCTATTCAATGACTGGAAAAGTTGGCTATGGCCGGCAACTTGGTCGACAAATTGGTTTTCCTACGGCAAATATTGCGCTTAATCGCAGAAAGCCGGCAATTGACGGCGTTTATTTAGTAAAAGGCAGTTGGCAGAAAAATGATAAACAATGCGAGTCCTGGGGTGTGGCTAACTGTGGTTCTCGTCCAACCGTAGATGGTAGTTCTTATAAACTAGAGGTTCATTTGTTAGGTGTCAGTAGTCAGCTTTATGGGATAGAATTGGCTATCGAATTTGTGGCCTTTTTACGTCCAGAAAAGAAATTTAATGGTGTTCAAGCGTTAACCGAACAAATTAAACAAGATGTGAAACAAGCAGAAGAATTAATTACCCAGATAAAATAGATATATACCCATTCTACTTGAAGATGCAGGATTCAGAGCTAAGCTAGGGATCTTGAACAAGGCGTAAGCCGAAGAGAATGGCCGGTCCTTTTCAAGGCTTGCAACCTAGTTCAAGGTTTCTAGCTTAGCTCTCGAAAGGCGAGCCATGAAGCTACCATCTTCTTTGTAGCAATAACTTGAATTAGAATGGGTATAAATACGAATAAGCACTAGACGAATAAGCACTAAATGAGAGTTTGAGAAACAATGACTGATTATAAATCCACATTAAATTTGCCGGAAACTTCTTTTCCTATGCGTGGCAATCTTGCTCAAAACGAGCCAAAGATGTTGGCCAGCTGGGTAAAAAAAGGCCTCTATCAACAAATTCGTGAGAAGTGTGCGGGCCGTCCAAAATTCGTTTTACATGATGGACCACCCTATGCCAACGGTGATATTCATCTTGGTCATGCGGTTAATAAAATATTGAAAGATATTGTGATTAAAAGTAAAACTCTTTCCGGTTTTGATGCGCCCTACGTGCCAGGATGGGATTGTCATGGACTGCCGATTGAGCACCGTGTTGAAAAGAAGATTGGTAAGGCCGGTGTGAAAGTTCCTTTTGATGAATTTCGTCAAAAATGTCGAGACTATGCCGCTAAGCAAGTAGAAGGACAAAAGAAAGATTTTATTCGTCTTGGTGTTTTCGGTGAGTGGGATAAACCTTATTTGTCGATGGATTTTCAATTTGAGGCAGACATCATTCGTTCGCTCGCCAATATAGTCAAAAATGGCCATTTACATAAAGGATTCAAGCCGGTTTATTGGAGCGTCGTTGGCGGTTCAGCATTAGCCGAAGCAGAAGTTGAATATCAAGACAAAGTTTCCCTTTCCATTGACGTTCGTTACGCGCCAGCCGACCAGCAGGCGTTATTGCAAAAGTTTAAACCTGTTGATTCCGACTTAGGTGAGGGTGCTGTTTCAGCGGTTATTTGGACGACGACGCCTTGGACCATTCCGGCATCTCAAGCAATTTCCATCAGTGCTAATTTAGAATATGCATTAGTCGAGTTTAATGCAGAAACGGAACAAGATGCTCGTTTTGGAATAGGCACCGAAAGAATTCTAATCGCGTCCGAAATGGTCGAGCAGGTAATGGAACGTTACCGCGTTAAATCTTACCGAGTTGTCGGATTATGTCCGGGAGTTGAGCTTGAAAATGTTGTTTGTCGTCATCCGTACCTCGACCGCGATGTGCCAATGGTTTTAGGTGAACACGTTACTACTGAAGCCGGTACCGGGCTAGTCCATACCGCACCGGATCATGGGGCAGATGATTTTACTGTCTCGAGAACTTATGGTATTGAAACATTGAATTTGGTCAATGCCAACGGTGTTTATTCTGAAGAGACTGAGCATTTTGCCGGACAACATGTTTACAAAGTTGACGAACCGGTTTGTGAATTGTTAGCTGAAAAAGGTCGGCTGATCCGCAAAGAAAAATTTAAACATAGCTTCCCCCATTGCTGGCGAACTAAAACGCCATTAATTTTCAGAGCAACGCCTCAGTGGTTTATATCGATGGATAAAAACGGCTTGCGAGAAAAAGCCCTAGAAACGATCAAAGATGTTAAGTGGATACCCGATTGGGGACAGGCGCGTATTGAAGGCATGGTCGATGGCCGACCTGACTGGTGTATTTCTCGTCAACGAACTTGGGGCGTACCGCTTTGCTTATTAGTTCGCAAAGACAATGATGAATTGCATCCTGATACAACCGAGATAATGGAAAAAGTAGCGCAATTAGTCGAGACTCACGGCATGCAAGCTTGGTTTGATTTAGATCTGAAAGATTTGATCGGCGAGCAAGCAGATGATTATCTTAAGGTTAATGATACTTTGGATGTTTGGTTTGATTCGGGTGTGACCCATCAATGTGTATTGAATCGCCGAGATGAGTTGGTTGAACCTGCCGACTTGTATTTAGAAGGCTCCGATCAACATCGCGGTTGGTTTCAATCCTCCTTGCTAACAGGTTTGGCTATCAATGGTCATGCGCCGTTTAAGGAAGTCTTAACCCATGGATTCGTTGTCGATGAAAAAGGGATAAAAATGGCGAAGTCTGGTACTAATGCGATGCCGCCAATGCAGGTTATTAATAAACTGGGTGCCGATATATTGCGTTTGTGGGTCGGTTCAACCGATTATCGTTCTGAAATAACCGTTTCACACGAAATTTTGAATAGAACGGCAGATACCTATCGTCGATTAAGAAATACCGCCCGTTTTTTCTTGTCGAATTTAAATGGGTTTGACCCCAAGTCTGATATCGTAAAAGCGGAAGACATGTTGCCTTTAGATCGCTGGGCAGTTGACTGCGCTTTTAAGACACAGGAACAATTAAAAATAGCCTACGGTGATTATAATTTCTTAGTAGCGACTCAAACCATGCATCATTTTTGCGCGATGCAAATGGGCAGTTTCTATTTAGATATTATCAAAGATAGACAATATACCGCGAAGGCTGGTTCGTTGGCTCACAAGTCTTGCCAAACTGCGCTTTATCATATTATGCAAGCGATCGTACGTTGGTTTATGCCGGTAATGTCGTTTACCGCACAAGAACTCTGGCCACATATTCCTGGTAATGATAAAAATTCAATCTTCTGGGAAACTTGGTATGACGGATTGTTTGCCAATGATGAAAATGGGAAAATCTCGGCAGATGATTGGCAGTTGATTGAAAAAGTTAAAAATGAAGTGAACCGACAAATCGAATCGATGCGAAAAACCAGTGGAATTGGTTCTTCATTAGAAGCCGAAGTGATTTTATATGCAGACGACAAAATTGCAGACTGCTTAGAAAAACTGGAAGATGAATTGCGTTTCGTTTTAATTACTTCTCAAGCGAAAGTCATACGTTCTGAGGGCGGTGAAAAGTCGGAACTCGATGGGTTAGGTATTCAAGTTAGTGCTTCCGAACATGAAAAATGTGAACGATGTTGGCATCGTCGTGAAGACGTTGGTCAAGATAAAAATCATGCAACGCTTTGTAATCGTTGCGTTAAAAACGTCGATGGCGAAGGTGAAATAAGACATTATGCCTAGTAGCGAAATCAATAAACACTCTCCTTTATTTCAGACAGGCTTACGGTGGCTTTGGATATCGGTTCTATTTTTTATCCTGGATCAGTGGAGCAAACAATTTGCGGTCAGCCATTTGATGCTCGGCGAGCAATTCGAGGTCATGCCTTTTTTTAATTTTACCTTAGCCTACAACAAAGGCGCAGCGTTTTCCTTCTTAGCCGACCAAGATGGATGGCAAGTAATCTTTTTTACCACAATTTCGACAGTGGTGAGTATTGGTTTACTCTATTGGCTGTATACCTTGTCAGCGAAGAATCGATGGTTGAGTATTGCGCTTTGTTTAATTTTAAGTGGCGCGATGGGAAATTTGTACGATCGCATTACGCTTGGACAAGTGGTTGATTTTATTCATTGGTTTTATGAAGACTATCATTTTCCGGCCTTTAATATCGCTGATTCTGTGATCTTTTTAGGCGCAGCTATGATGATTTACGATAGTTTTGTCAACCAACCAAATGAAGAAAAATCGAACCAAGAAAAAACCGCCAAATGACCGATGTAAAAACGCTAGAACTAGTAGGCAAATCAAGTCGGGTTCTAGCCGACGTCACTATCAAATTAAAAGATGGCAGTATTGCTGACAGCACCAAGGTTTCTGGCAAACCTAATTGGTTGCTGATGGGAGATGGCAGTTTTAGTGATGCCTTCGAGGATTATTTAGTTGATAAACAGGCGGGTGATAATTTAGTTTTCGAATTACCGGCGATCGATGCTTTTGGCAAAAGCAATCCGGACCAAATCCATTTTATGGACCTCAGCCAATTTCCTCAAGATATTGAACTGAAAGAAGGTGCAATTATCGCTTTTGATCAACCTAATGGCGAAGCTATTCCTGGAGTGATCCGTTCAATTGAAGGGAGTTCAGTGAAGGTGGATTTCAATCATCCTTTGGCTGGCGAATCAATCATCTTTGAAATCGAAATTAAACAAGTTAGAAATTAAAAAAAATAGGGAATTGTTCACTACGGTGGGGCGGATTTTGCTAATTTCTGAGTAAAATAGGCTTTTTTAATAAAGTTGAACATTGCGTGTAATTGAGGTCTGTATAAAAAAGATAATTGTTTTCTCCGATTCTCAGCGCCTCCGTGGTAAAATCTATTTTGAATTTTTCTCTATTACCTTATTGTATTTATGAAAATTGTCTTAGCAAATCCCCGAGGTTTTTGTGCCGGTGTTGATCGTGCGATAGAAATTGTCAATCGAGCACTGGATATTTTCGGCGCACCTATCTACGTTAAACACGAAGTTGTGCATAACAAATTTGTGGTTGACGGTTTAAAAGATAAAGGGGCTATCTTCATCGAAGATTTAGCCGAAGTTCCCGCAGGTAGTACCCTTATTTATAGCGCCCATGGGGTTTCTCAAGCGGTAAAAAATGAAGCCACCGAACGAGGTTTTCAGGTGTTTGATGCAACTTGTCCGCTGGTCACCAAAGTTCACATGGAAGTAAATCGGCGCAGTCGAAGAGATGAAGAGTGTGTACTTATTGGTCATAAAGGACATCCTGAAGTTGAAGGCACTATGGGGCAATATTCCAGCGAGAGAGGGGGGATTTATTTAATTGAATCGGAGCAAGACATTAAAAACTTGGCTGTTAAGGATCCTTCAAAACTTCATTATATGACTCAAACAACCTTATCTATCGACGAAACTCGAATATTAATAGATCAATTGGCTGAAAAATTTCCCGATATTCAAGGGCCTAAAAAAGACGATATTTGTTATGCCACCCAAAATAGGCAAGATGCGGTTAAACAACTGGCGCAAACATCCTCGCTGATATTGGTGGTCGGCAGTCAGAATAGTTCCAACTCCAATCGTCTTAAAGAATTAGCTGAAAAGCAGGGCAGTCGGGCATTTTTAATCGACAACGCCCGTGAAATCGAAGCAAAATGGCTGGATGGTATTGCTAGTGTCGGAGTTACTGCAGGGGCTTCAGCGCCTCAAATACTGGTTGATGAAGTTTTAGAATGCCTTAAGGAAAACGGTGGTGAAATGTCGGATTTTCCTACCGAAAACCCAGAAAACATGGTTTTTGCGGTACCTATAGAATTACGCTAGAACAAAAATTTACTGTCGTTCATACTTCGATTTGTGACTTCTATCGCAAATTAATTAGCAAATATCCCTTTTATCCACGAAAATTAAACTGTTATCGGACACAGATTGCAACTTGTCCGTGTCTGGCGGATAGTTCACCGTAACGAAAAAGAGTTTGGTCAAGCAAAATTTATTTGCAAACAAGTTCAAAAGGAAAAGTTTCAAAATGGTTAGAAACTGTAAAGGCGTTACTTTATTCGAATTGATGGTTACCGTTGGAATTGTTGGTATTTTGATGGCTTTAGCGATTCCTGCTTTTGATAATCAAATGAAAAACTCTCGAATTGTATCTAATGCTAATTTGGTCATTGGGGCCCTTAACATGGCTCGTTCCGAAGCGGTAAATCGAGGTGTTCAAGTAAGAGTGATAGATATCGCTAATGGTTGGGCGGTTATAGACGTTGTAACCAATGCAGAACTTAATCGGTTTGAACCTGATGATTCTGGTATTACCTGGAGCCCATCGAGTTTTCCTGACATCACTTATCAGCCAACTGGTTTCAGGCCTTTTGGCTCGACTGCAGTAGCAATAAAGTTAGTTGACTCCCGTGGCGTTGGTCGAATTATCACGGTGTCACCAGTGGGTTCAACCAGTGTGGTGGAAATATAATGATTGCCATGAAATATAAACTTCAAAAAGGCGTTTCCTTAATTGAGATATTGGTAACAACCTTAATATTAGGGATCGGCTTACTTGGTGTTGCGTCATTGCAGGTTGCCAGTGTCAGTAGCAACCAAGAAGGTTTTTTTAGCTCACAAGCGACGACAATCGCTGAAGAACTTTCTTCCCGAATAAGAGCTTCAAAAGCGTCCATAATGGTTCCTGGAAGTGCACTTGACTATCCTACCTATATCGCAAATTACATTAACGCCGCGGGATATACCTGCGCGGCGGCTCCCGCACTGTATTGTAGAACTAATTTAGGCGCTGCCCCTGATGTAAATTGTAGTGACGGAATAAACGACTTGGCTGATCTAACTGCTTTTGATCAATGGGATATTTGCAAAATAGCCGAAAATACGTTGCCAGGTGGTAAAGTTAGGGTGCTGGGTTCAGGCTGGCGATTATCGATTGTGGTGGAGTGGGATTCTGCAAAAGCTCGTACGGATTTAGGTCAAAAAACCAATGTAAATAGTAGTTGCAATGCGATTATAGGTGATGCAGAAAAAAACTGTGTCGTCGTGGAGATTTTACCATGAGTCAGCGTACCAATTTTTCGAAATATTACAAACTGTCTGGAGATCAGCAAGGATTCACGATTGTTGAATTGATGATAGCTGGAGTGCTTGGAATTATTTTAACCGCCGGAATTATTCAATTATTTGTTGGCTCAAATCGAAATTATTCCCTGCAGGAAGAGTTGGCTAATATTCAAGAAGACGGTCGTTTTGCAATGATATTTTTAGAAAACGAAATTCAGCAGGGCGGATGGATTGATGATTTTAGCCAGCAAGTGCCCCCCGCGATAGATTTAGCGTCTTCTACAGATGGGGTAACCGATGCGGTGGCTGTGAGTTATAAGATTCCTATCGATGGCGTTACCAATGTCGATTGTAACGGCTCTATTGTAGGTACCGGTTATATTACTAATACTTTCTTTGTTGGCGGAGCATCTGGTGAGGAATTGCTTTGTTTAGGCAATGGTGGCGGCGCTGCGCAACCCTTGGTCGATGGTGTTAAAAACTTTCAGGTTTTATACGGAGTCGAAACCAATTCGACTTGTCCCGATGGGGCAGTCAATCAATATATGACAAGAGATGAGGTAGCAGCGGCGGGTAATAATATTGTTGTTGTTTCGGTTCGTGTTGCACTATTAATAGCCAGCGATAAGAACGTGATTACAGACGCTAAAAGTGAAACACATGATTTGTTAGACACCCAAGTTGTCACCAATGACAGGCTAGCTTATCGCACTTTTCAACAGACAATCTACATGCCAAACGCGCTTTATTCTACCGCGGGTAATCCAGATAAAGCGATTACCTGCATGAGCAGCAGTATTTAATAGAGACAAAACTCTGGAAATATATCAATGAATTCGATAGTCAAAATAAAAGCCTCTAGTCATTTCGCGCGACAGTCGGGCGCAGCTCTGTTTGTTAGTCTAATCATGTTGGTCGCACTAACTATTATTGGGCTATCTGCCGCTAATCGTAGTAATTTGCAAGAACGGATGGCAGGCAATTTACATATTCAAAATTTGGCCTTTAATGCCGCTGAAAGTGCTGTTGGTGGTTTTGTTGTTGATTCTTTTACTGGAAATAAGTTAACCCCTGGTCATGTTCTTTACGATCTTCGTATCAACGGTGTTTTAAATAATGTTTGCTACAACAATTGGGGAGTTCGCTCTCCTTGTGGCGGAGTTTATTTAGATGATGACCGTGGAAAGGCTATTACGGCGGCTTTAGATGTTACCGTAGTGCAAGATTGTAATCCTCGAGCATGTGGAGGATTTAGTTTGGGCAATTCGGCTTCTGGTGGTATAGGTTGCCGTGTTTATCAAATTGATGGAACGGGGACCGTTGGTACTAAAGTAGAATCAAGTTCTTTGTGGGCGTATGAAGTAACAGCCTGCTCAAAATAAATTATAGAAATTTTTATTGGTTGTTTAGTTGAGTTTTTTGTGAATAAAATTTAGTTGGATATTGTAGTTTAGAGGTATTAATGATGAAAAAATTAAATAAATTCTTGCAGTTGGTCGTTTTTGTAATGGTTTATACATCGGCTAGCTTGCAAACTGTATATGCTGAAGATACGGAAATTTTCTTTGCGCCGGCAGATGATTTAGATGGTGTTTATCCGAATATAATGTTCATTATTGATAGTTCGGGCAGTATGGGCTGGGGAGTCTCTGGCACGACTGACAGTCGAATGGAAGTAGTGCAGGACGTCATGGATGAGGTGTTGACCAATATCACCAACGTTAACGCCGGTCTGATGCGTTTTAATAATGGCCGTCCTGGTCCTATTATTTACCCTGTTCTAAATATTGATAAAGAAGCAACTCCAACGGCATTCCAAAGTATTACTGCAGGTGGTAATGATGGTGATGAAGCAGCGCTTCTCGGTGTAGTGGATTTAACTAGCGATACTCTAGAATTTAACGGAAATAGCGAATACGTTGGATTACGTTTTGAAGATCTAAACATCCCTCAAGGAGCGACTATTATTTCAGCGAACGTAGTATTCACTGCAGATAGAAATGCGGCCGGAGCTGCTGATGTATTGATAACGGGTGAAAATGTAGACTCGGCGCCGATTATAAACACAATCGCCAACTCAATTTCTAGTCGAAATACTGCCAACTCTACTGCTACCAGTCAGTTGTGGACAATTGAAGATTGGACTAATGGTGATATTTATTCCTCACCTGACATTTCCGGTGTTGTACAAGAAATAACCGATAGAGTCGGTTGGTGTGGCGGAAACGACTTAATGCTGTTTTTTCATAATCAATCGGGTGCTAGTCGAAATGCTTACAGTAAAGAGGGCATCGACAATAATCCTCCAGCGGATGCCAATGATCCGTCCAGTATTTTTTCGCCTCGTATTAAAGTCACTTATTCGCAAACCTTTAGCCCTACGGCAAATAAGTGTATGACCAACGAAGCAGTTTCACAAATCAGTTCTCAAGGCGATGATTTTGAAGTACGACAAGACGGAACCGTCAATGCAACGTCTTCCGATTTAGAGTTTTATTTGGACGGTACCAATAAGCAACAAGGCGTCGGATTAGTGTTTAAGAACATCAAAGTTCCACAAGGAGCATCTATTCAATATGCTTATATTGCTTTCACTGCAGATGAGAATTCTGTGGGTGATTCGGACGTCGATATTTTTGCTCTAAATCTTGATACGATTGTCGATTCAACTGATTATCCGACCTTGATTTTTTCTCCAACTACGGGGTCGAAAAATTGGTATTTAGATCATACGGCAGACCCTTGGATTACCGGTAACGTCTATAGGTCTCCCGATTTAAGCTCGATTATTAATACCATCACAAGCCGGCCTGGATGGGCGCTAGACAATAGTATGGGATTAGTCGTTAGCGGTAATTCTGGTCGTCATGTTGCTGATTCTTTTTCGGGCAACGCCGCAAAATTGCATATCGGATTTAAGGGCGTATGGCAACCTGGTGTAAATACTATTAGAGATGATTTGAAAACCGCTGTGGCCGCATTAACGCCTTCCGGTGGTACTCCCATAAGTGGTACTTACGCCGAAGCGGGTTCCTATTTTAAGGGAGATCCCGTTTTTTACGGCGCCTCAAGAAATGGCAATCGTCGCAGTCGAGTTAGCCATCCATTGTCCTATACTGCAGCCGGTACAGTGATCAGAGATGCGGGTTGTCTCGATGATAATTTGGACGCGACTGCCTGCGCCAGCGAAATAATCTCGGGCTCGCCTAATTATGTATCGCCGATAACGGATTCTTGTCAAACCAATCATATTGTATTTTTAACCGATGGATCTTCTAACTCTCATTTAAATTCTACAAATACCATTTATTCTAATTGGAGTGGCGGCGGTACCTGTAGCAGTAGCAACGGCGGTAATGACTGCTCGATTAAGATGGCAGCTTGGTTAAATACCAATGATATTGCTCCGGCAATTACTGGTAAACAGATTATTAATACTCACATGATTGGTTTTGGTCCAAGTGCTGATCCTGCGTTAATGAAGGATATGGCTACTGCTGGTGGCGGTGGATATTATTCACCGACAGATCGAGCAGAATTAATTAATGATATTAGTAGTATTGTTAATTCGATAGCCAACGTAAACACAACATTTGTTACCTCTGGTGTAACGGTTAATCAATATAATCGATTAACGCATAATGAAGAACTCTATTTTTCATTGTTTACTCCTCAATCTGGAAACAGCTGGCCGGGTAATATTAAACGCTACCGTTTATTGGGTGGCACAATACTCGACGCTAATTCAGTATCGGCCATCGATCCACTCAATTCAGAATTTAAAGATGATTCCCAAAGTTTTTGGAGTGGCGCCGTTGATGGAAATGATGTGGAATTGGGCGGAACTGCTGAACAATTGACGGTTGGGAGAAAGCTTTATTCTAATGTTTCAAGTAACGACTTGGTGAATGACGGAGCTAATGCTGTCAGACAGACCAATACGTCGATAACCGCAGCAATGTTAGGCGGAGTTACGGCACAAAGACGTGATACCATAATGTATTGGGCACAAGGGTATGATGTTAATGATCCAGCCTATATAGCTGGCGATTCATCTTCATTAGCTTCAACACCGGCAAGAAAAGATATTGGTGACCCTTTGCATTCGCAACCCACGGTTATCCAATATAATGACAGTACAGGCAATCCTTTAACCACTCGAATTTATGTAGGAACCAATCATGGTTATTTGCATTCTTTTGATGCCGATAATGGTAAAGAAAAGTGGGCGTTTATTCCTAAGGATTTATTGAGTCGATTAAATGCGATTGTTGACCAATCTGGCGGAACACACAGTTATGGTCTTGATGGCTCAGTGGCAATCAGCCTGCAAGACTTAAATGGTAACGGTGCGATCGATCCTGGTGAAAATGCGGCTTTATATATTGGTCAACGTCGTGGTGGAAAGAACTACTATGCAATCGATATTAGCAATCCCGACTCACCTAAATTGATGTTTAAAATTGCCGGAGGTTCGGGAGCATTTGGACAATTGGCAGAAACTTGGTCGACGCCAACCATAGGAAAGATGAATTTGGCCGGAGTCAATAGTAGTAAATTGGTGATGATTTTTGGTGGTGGTTACGATGATTCGCAAGATACCGCTGGAACCCCAGCGACAACTGATGCTACCGGTAAAGCCGTCTTTATTGTGGATGCTTTAAGTGGATCTTTATTATGGAACTCGATAACTGACACAGTTGCACACGGTGGAAGTGCTGGTCCGGTTAGCTCCATGAACTCGGTCCCTTCTCAAGTCACTGCATTTGATCTGAATGATGATGATTTGATCGATCATCTTTACGTCACGGATACAAAAGCGCAAGTTTTCCGATTTGATGTTGATAATTCTTCTGGCAAGATTAAGGGAGGACGTATCGCAAAACTTAACGGTGGTGGATCGATAGCCGAAAATCGACGATTCTACTATTCAGCTGACACGGCACTGATAAGACAAGTGGGCGATAGTTTTGTTTCTGTCTCCATAGGTTCAGGTTATCGAGCCCATCCTCTAGACTTAGACGTCACTGACCACTTTTTCGTACTGAAAGATAAGGGCGCGTTGAGCGGTAGCTTCGATATGGATGCAGACTTGTCGAGTTTACAGGATGTGACCTCATTGGTTGACGCGGATGGTAACGGCGTATCGGACGCGGTTGAAATATTAAATAATACCACCTCAAGTAAGAAAGGTTGGTATATTAACTTTAATACCACTGGCGAAAAAGTGATTGAGCGTTCAATTACTTTTAATAACGCGGTTATTTTTACTAGTTATATACCACCGGGCTCAACTGGAGAAGTTTGTCAGGCCGCCGCTGGCGGAGGGCGCTTATATGCTCTTAATATTTTAAATGGCAATCCCTTTATCGATACTAATTACGATGGCAGTCTCTCAGACAGTGACCGCTACGTGGATCTGGTTGGTGGCGGTATTGCACCACCACCTCAAGTTTTATTGGAAGGCAGTAGTGACGGCGTCACTCCTCGACTATGTATTGGTACGGAATGTGGCTTTGATGATATATTGCCGCCGATTTCTGATGGATTAATGGGAATTAAGTGGCGTCGTAACTAATTATAAAGACTACAATTATTGTTCTATACTAGTTAGCAGAGAAATAAACTTATTAGTAAGAGGAAATAAGGAATGGCAAGAGTGAATAAAAGAGTAAGACAAAAGGCCTTTACTTTAGTGGAGCTTATGATCGTGGTCGGCATTATTGGTATTATTGCCTCCATAGCCTATCCTGCCTACGAGAGGCACATTGCCACGTCAAAAAGAAGTGATGCGATGACGGCACTCATGTTAGCCTCACAAGCGATGGAAAGGTATCGGTCTAATCCACCTTATGACTATAATGTGGGTAGTCTCTCCAATGTTTTTGCGACTCAAGTACCGGTAGAAGGTGGTACGGCTTATTATAATTTAAGCATGAATAATACTGCCACGAGTTATACGATAACTGCATCTCCAACTGGCAGTATGACCGGTAAAGACCCCTTAACTTTAACCAATACGGGCGCTAGAACATGGGGAGCAAAGGCTTGCTGGCCTGAAGGAGCGAGTAGCTGTTAAAATTTACCAAGAAAACATAAGTAGTGATAATGTACCTGTCAGTTAATACTGACAGGTATTTTTTTGTCTGTATTGTGGTTTAAATTGACCCTTAGAAAATTTGAGGTGTAGTCAATACTTTATTCAATTTTTTCCCATCCCACAAATATATATCTGCAAGGCCATCCAACGCTACGACTTGTAAGGCGTATTTGCTATTACCGAGGGCTAATTTTTTATCGGTAAAATCTTTCAATTGTTTGGTTTGAATCCATCGGACAAAATTATTATTAGGTTTCTTAGTTAAAGTGGTTATTTCTTGAAGTGTGTAACCTCGTCGATTTGATAGATAGGCAATTAATTGGTATTGGTCGCCTATTTTAACGTATCCAGACCAGTCCATTTGCTTATCACCATTTAAGTCCCTTTGCACCTCCCATGGACACATGAGTTCCATAGAAACCACAAATTCCATGAGTCGTGCATTTGGAGAAAATTTAAGCCGTTTATGATTTGTCTTTTCGATGATCTTAAATTTTTTATACACTTCAGATTGGCAATATTCACCGGACCGTATTTCTGATTCCAGACTCGCGGATTGGCAATTTATAGCGGTTAATGACGAGAGTGCCAAAAAAAATAAAAGTGACTTTTTCATGGGGTTTTAGACCTTCTGAATGAATAGTGTGATCATTATATGTCTAAATTAATATTTTGACCTGTAAATACACGACAAAAGGTGTAAAAAAACGCATTTAAGTGGACTTTTCTGGTAGAATTCGCGCCTAATTTTTAGCCAATGAATTCCTGAAGAATTGAACGGCAGCGTACTAGATAAGACTTCTGAAATAATTTAATGCTTAAACAAGAATTCAAATTCGATTTGCCGGATGATTTAATTGCCAAGCAACCTTGCGCGCAGCGAGTTAATAGTCGCTTGTTGGTTCTCGATCCTATCAGTGAGAAAGTCGAACATCGTCAATTCTATCAATTATTAGAATACTTGAATCCTAATGACTGTCTTATCTTTAACAATACCAAAGTAATACCTGCTCGATTGCACGGTGAAAGAGAAACCGGCGGTAAAGTAGAAGTCCTGATTGAGCGGGTGATAAAAAAGAACGGTAAAGATACTTGTATCGCACAATTAAGAGCGAGCAATACCCCAAAAACGGGAGCAACGATCATTATTGGCAGCCAATATGAGTTGCAAGTGAAAGGCAGAGAAGGTGCTTTTTTTGTCCTTGAAAATCAATCTCAGCAATCATTGATGTCAATCGTCGAAAAATTTGGCGATATGCCGCTACCACCTTATATTGACCGGAAAGTAAAAGAGGAAGACAAATTACGCTACCAAACGGTTTATGCTAAAAATGCCGGTGCGGTTGCCGCTCCGACGGCTGGTCTGCATTTTGATGAAGCAATGATAAGCAAAATACAAACCAAAGGTATCGACTTTGATTTCGTGACCTTGCATGTTGGAGCAGGGACGTTTTCGCCCATAAGAGTAGATGATATTAGCGATCATATCATGCATTCAGAATGGTTCGATTTACCTCAGTCAGTGGTTGATTTAGTTGCTAAAACAAGACTTCGAGGTGGAAGAGTTATTGCTGTTGGCACGACCTCGGTTCGTTGCTTGGAGTCGGCTTCAGTTGACGGTAAGTTAACGGCCAAGAGCGGCGAAACTGATATTTTTATCACCCCCGGGTATCAATTTAACAGTGTTGACGCTCTGATCACCAATTTCCATTTGTCTGAATCAACACTCATTATGTTAGTAAGTGCTTTTGCTGGTCGAAAGTTCGTGTTGAAAGCTTATAATAATGCCATAAAAAACAAATATCGTTTTTTTAGTTACGGTGATTCTATGTTTATAGAAAATCGAAAGCCCATTGAACAAAAAACGACTGAGATCAAACAATGAAATATACCTTATTGAAGACAGACGGCAAGGCTCGCCGAGGTGTACTTGAGTTTGAGCGCGGCAGTGTTAATACCCCCGCATTTATGCCCGTTGGTACTTATGGAACAGTTAAAGGTATGTCGCCAGAGCGAGTCAAAGAGACAGGCGCAGAAATTATCTTAGGTAATACTTTCCATTTAATGTTACGTCCAGGAACAGATGTGGTGGAGCTGCACGGGGATTTACATGATTTCATGAATTGGAAGGGGCCTATTTTGACCGATTCCGGTGGGTTTCAGGTCTTTAGTCTTGGAGAGTTAAGGAAAATCACTGAAAAAGGCGTTACCTTTCGCTCGCCCATTAACGGTGACAAGGTTTTTCTGGGCCCAGAAGAATCCATGCAAGTACAACGCAAATTAGGCTCTGATATTGTAATGATTTTTGATGAATGTACGCCTTACCCTGCTACTCATCAACAAGCCGAAACATCCATGCAACTAAGCTTAAGATGGGCAGAAAGGTCGAAAATTGCTCATGGCGATAATCCTTCTGCGCTTTTTGGCATCGTTCAAGGCGGTATGTATCCAGAATTAAGAGATATTTCTTTGCAAGGGCTAACTAAAATAGGGTTTGACGGCTACGCCATTGGTGGTTTATCGGTCGGAGAATCAAAACAAGAAATGAAGATGATTTTGAATCATTTAACCGATAAAATGCCTGCTGACAAACCGCGATATTTAATGGGCGTTGGAAAGCCAGAAGATCTGGTGGAATCGGTGCGCCGTGGTGTTGATATGTTTGACTGCGTAATGCCGACTAGAAACGCAAGAAATGGCCACCTTTTCACCCGTACAGGTGTTGTAAGGCTACGCAATAGCCCCAATAAAAGGGATTCCGGACCAATCGATGATTCATGCGGTTGTTATACCTGTCGAAATTACAGTCGGGCTTATATACATCATTTAGATAAATGTGGAGAAATGTTTGGCGCAGAGCTTGCGACTATTCATAACCTGCATTACTACCAAGATTTAATGCAAGGATTGCGAAACGCTATAGAAATAGGTACATTCGACGACTTTGTTATCGATTTTTACCAAGCTAGGGATATGGAAGTACCGACGCTCGACAGCGAATAGTCATTGTAAGAACGGTTTTGAAGCCGTCAAATAAAGAATTAGCCATAACAACATACATCCTACTAACATTTCATTCAGTTAGTTAGTTTATAAAATTAGTTTATTAGAGGAATAACCATGTTTATAAGTACCGTTCAAGCCGCTGAAGAAAGCGCACAACAAGGTAGTCTTTTTGGAACCTTTGGAATGATGGCGTTGTTTGCCGTTGTTTTTTACTTTCTATTAATTCGCCCACAAAGTAAACGTGCCAAAGAGCATAAGACCATGCTAGAAGCGATCCAAAAAGGTGAAGAAGTGGTTACCAGCGGTGGAATCGTAGGCAAAGTGACTAAATTGACGGATGGCTTTATCGTACTAAATGTCGCTCAAGGTGTTGAAATGAAATTTCAGAAACACGCTGTGACGGCAACGCTACCGAAGGGCACCATCAAAGAAATTAACGGTTAGTTAATTGTTAAGCTCTGAATAAAATATTCATCGCGAAAAATAATTAGAGAAATAAACTATGTTTACAAGCCAAGCTCACTTAAGGCCCATGAATACTTTTCCAGCATGGAAATATTTCATGTTGGCGATCATTTTACTTATTGGTATTTTGTTTGCGTTACCAAATATTTATCCGCCGGATCCAGCGATTCAAATTACCAAGGAAAATGGCGACATAATCGAAGCGGCGTTATTTACTGAAATTCAAGAGTCGCTGGTGAGTAATGGTTTGAAACTTAAATCGTCGAAAGTCGAATACGGAAAATCGCTTATTCGTTTTTTAAACAAAGACGATCAGTTTAAAGCGAGTGATGAAGTTCCAAAAATTTTGGCGAAAAAAGGACTCAATGAACATGTTGTAGCGATTAATCTTGCGCCCACTACGCCACACTGGCTACGTTCAATTGGAGGCTCACCATTAAACTTAGGTTTGGATTTACGTGGTGGCGTTCAGTTTTTAATGCAGGTTGATATGAACTCTGCAATGGACAAAAAACTCAAGCAATACGAAACTGAAATTAAAACTTTGTTTAGAGAGAATAAAGTTCGATATTCCTCAGTAGTTAAACAAACAGACAATCAGATTGTTGCTCGTTTTAGAACCGCTGAAATTCGTGACAAAGCCGATGCACAAATTGGTAAAACTTATAATGACTTTAGATCAAGAACGCGGGATTTAGACACCATATACGAATTGGTTCTAGATTTGACCGAATCTAAAATTAGCGAAATTCAAAACTACGCTGTCGATCAAAATATTGCGACTTTTAGAAATCGAATTAACGAATTAGGTGTTGCTGAACCGCTCATTCAAAAACAAGGTAAAGATCGAATATTGATCCAATTGCCCGGTGTACAGGACTCCGCTCAAGCAAAACGAATATTGGGTAAAACGGCAACGCTAGAATTCAGAATGGTTAACCAAGGAGGCAATCCAGATTCTAAACGGGCGCCAGCGGGTTCCGAAATTATTAAGGGCCAAAATGCTGGAGTTAAATGGGTTGTTAAAAAGAAAGTGATTGTCGACGGAACTCAAATTGTGGATGCGACACCAGGTTTTGATCCTCAAACGGGCCAGCCGCAAATCAATGTGAAGTTAGACGGTGAGGGCGGAGCAAAAATGCTCGCTAATACAACAAAGAATACCGGTAAGTTGATGGCAATTGTGATGGTGGAAACCAAAGCAATTTATGAAAAAACGGAAGCCGGTGAGTTAATCGTTGTAGACAATATTACGATTAAAAATGTGGTGAGTGCGCCGCGAATAAACGGTGTTTTTGGCGCGAGTTTTCAGGTGACAGGCGACTATACACCCAAAGAAGCCAGCGAATTTGCGTTAATTCTAAGAGCGGGCTCGTTAATAGCGCCTACGTTTATTATTGAAGAAAGAACTATAGGGCCAAGCCTTGGTGAAGAAAATATTAAAATGGGTATGAATTCGATTGTAGTCGGCTTTGTCGCCGTTCTAATTTTTATGCTGGTTTATTATCGATTATTTGGACTTGTGGCAAACATTGCATTAATGGCCAATCTGGTTTTTATTGTTGCAATTATGTCGTTGGTTCCAGGGGCAACATTGACCTTACCGGGCATCGCTGGAATTGTCTTAACGGTGGGCATGGCGGTAGATGCTAACGTGTTAATTTTTGAGAGAATTAAAGAAGAATTGGCTGATAAGGTCAATCCGGCACAGGCGATTCATAATGGTTACGATAAAGCGTTTTCAACTATCGCTGATGCAAATGTCACTACATTAATAGCAGCTTTTGTTTTGTTTGGCATAGGTACCGGTCCGGTCGCTGGATTTGCAGTGACATTATTGATTGGGATTTTGACATCCATGTTTACAGCCATCGTCGGAACTCGAGCGGTTATTAATTTGATTTACGGCGGTAAATCCATTAAATCGCTTTCGATATAATAGGGTAAAATAATGAATATTTTAAAATCAAACTTAAATATTAACTTTAACAAGTATCGATTACCGGCGACTATCTTTTCCGCAGTTTTATTAATCGCTTCGATGGTCTCGATTGGTATCAACGGTCTTAACTTAGGGCTGGATTTTACTGGCGGCGCGTTAATCGAAGTACGCTATGAAGACAACGCTGATTTAGATTTAATCCGAAAGCAATTGGATAAAGCTGGATTTGAAAAATTTGTAGTTCAATATTTTGGCACCTCTAAAGATGTCACTATTCGACTACGGCCGCAAGACGAAAATTCCGTATCTCAAAGCGCCGATCAAAAAGCTGATCTGATTGGCAATCAGGTTCTAACGGCACTTAGAGAAGGCGTGAGTTCCAAAATAGTGATGCGTCGAATCGAATTTGTTGGCCCTGCGGTGGGAGATGAATTGGCAGAGCAAGGTGGACTTGCTATGTTAGTCGCGCTGCTTTTTATTATGCTGTATGTTTCGGTGCGATTCGAATGGAAATTTGCAATTGGTTCGGTCGCGGCACTGGCTCACGATGTGCTAATTACGACTGGATTCTTTGCTACCATTCAAATGGAATTTGATCTCACAGTCCTTGCAGCTATATTGGCAGTTATCGGGTACTCACTTAACGATACAATAGTTGTTTTTGATCGCATTCGAGAAAACTTTTTAAAATTAAGAAAAGCCGATTCTGAAAAAATCGTTAATATTTCTTTAAACCAAACTCTTTCGCGAACTTTGATGACATCTATCACCACGTTACTTGTTTTATTGGCCCTCTTTTTCTTGGGTGGAGCGTTAATTCATGGTTTTGCCACGGCGCTAATCGCCGGAGTATTTATCGGTACCTATTCGTCAATCTATGTGGCAAGCAACGTCGCGTTGGCGCTGGGCATCACCAAAGAAGATTTAATGCCGATTGAAGTCGAAAAAGAAGGCGCTGATCAAGAAGCGATTATGTAAGGTTTTAGCTCAATTTATGACGTAAAACTTTTTCAACCTAAAAAATCCAATAATGGCTTTCACTCTATTGTGGGAGCCTTTTTTATTGCAGATGCTTATAATTACTGATTAGCCTCATAATCCACAGCTGGCTGTGAGGTGAATTACTCTCAATTGGTTAAATATTAGACTATAATTGACCCTAACTCTACCCCCTTGGAATATCGATGTCTCAATCTAGCGACAAACCAACAGAAAACGAAATTTCTTTCAGTGATCTGAATTTACCTGAGCCTATTTTAAAGGTTCTCAATGAAATCGGTTATGAAAAACCATCGCCTATACAGTCTGAGAGCATTCCAGTTTTACAGAGTGGTCGCGATATTATCGGTCAAGCGCAAACGGGGACCGGTAAAACCGCAGCTTTTGCGCTTCCTTTGCTCGCCAAAATTGACGTTTCTTTAAGAAAACCGCAAGCGCTTGTGTTAGCGCCTACTAGAGAACTTGCCATTCAAGTAGCCGAAGCGATCAATAGTTATTCGAAATACTTAAAAGGGTTTCAAGTGGTCCCTATCTATGGTGGTCAATCTTTTCCTATTCAGCTAAAGCAGCTAGCAAGAGGCCCTCAAGTGATCGTTGGTACGCCTGGTCGAGTAATGGACCACATGCGTAAAGGCAAGATTAACTGGGAACATATGCACACTCTGGTTTTAGATGAAGCGGATGAAATGTTGCGAATGGGATTTCTAGAAGATGTCGAATGGGTATTGGAACAAACTCCCGACGACCGTCAAATCGCTTTGTTTTCTGCAACCATGCCAAAAGAGATTAAGCGCGTTGCGGATCGTTTTTTAAGCAAGCCACAAGAAATACGGATCAAAACTAAAACAGCAACAGCGACAACTATAGAGCAATCTTATTTGAGCGTTTCTCACCATAATAAAGTAGACGCTTTAACTCGCATTTTAGAAGTCGAAGAAACTGACGCAATTATCATTTTCGCGCGGACTAAAACCGCGACTATCGATCTTGCTGATCGGCTTTCTGCTCGTGGATATGCAGCAGCGGCCATTAACGGGGATATGCAACAATCTGCTCGAGAAAAAACCATTGAACAATTAAAAAATGGCCGACTTGATATCTTGGTTGCCACCGACGTTGCAGCGCGCGGACTCGATGTACAAAGAATATCTCATGTTATTAATTATGATATCACTCAGGATGTTGAATCTTACGTCCATCGAATTGGTCGTACTGGTCGGGCGGGACGAGAAGGAAAGGCGATTTTGTTTGTCACGCCTCGTGAAAAACGTATGTTATTTCTTATTGAAAAAACCACCGGCAAAAAGATTCAACGGATTGGTTTGCCCTCTACAGATGAAATTAACGATCAAAGAATTGATCGGTTCAAGGCAAAAATAACTGAAAAAATAGGTTCTGGAGAGCTGGCGCCTTATTTAGAAATTCTTGAAAATTATCAAATAGAAACTGATCAGTCAGGAATTCAAATAGCGGCGGCTTTAGCGAGCTTAGCGCATGACAAAACGCCGCTATTGGTCGAAGATTTGCCTTCGCCTAAAGCACAACGTAAGGAAAGAAGAGATCGGGATAATTTTAAGGCTGAGCGAAATGGGCGAGATCGAAAAAAACATCGTAAAGGAGCGGAAGGGCAAAGTCGCTCAGGTAAAGATTTTTCGAAAGAAGCAGAATCACTAGCCGATCATCCTAAAATCGAAATGAAACGTTATGCCATAATGGTTGGTTTTCAAGCCGGTATTAAGCCGGGCAACGTGGTTGGTGCAATTGCTAACGAAATTGATATTGAAAGCCAATACATAGGACATATAAAAATTTACGATGATTTTTCTACCGTTGATTTACCCGGAAAGTTGCCAAAAGATGCAATAGCACACTTAAAGAAAGTTAGAGTTTGTGGCCGGCCGATGAACATTACTAAAGCGCAGGATTTTAATTTCGATAAGTTAAAAGGTGGCGGTGAAAATAAATCGAAGGACGGTAAAAGTTTTTCAAAGAAAAACAAGAAACCTCGCCGCTCTAAAGGATAATTACTAAGGTCGTTGGGCAGCCTCAAATTTTAATCGTTCTATTGTTTCAGCAAAGAAGTTGAAACTTGACTTTTTTCTGCACGTCTTTGAAATAGTTTTGTAGGGTACATGCTTTTGTGCCCACCATTTTGATATGGTTTAACAAAGAATAAAACGGGCCTAAACGTTCATTAATTCTCGCATAAAAAAAGGAAGCCGAAGCTTCCTTTTTATTTAAGATAGCCAGTTTGGAACTACCAAATTTTTACTCTTTCTTCTGGAGCTCTATACATACCGTCACCTGCTTTAACGCCGTAGGCATTCATAAACTCAGGCATATTCATTAAGGTGCCGTTGCCTCTAAATGGGGCAGGAGAATGAGAGTCAGTGGCTAGACGGCTTCTTAAAGCTTCTTCTCTAAACTTATAAGCCCAGACTTGCGCCCAACCCATAAAGAATCGTTGCTCGCCCGATAAACCATCTAATTCTGGAGACTTAGCGTCTTTCTGAGACATGGTATAAGCACGATGAGCAATCGTTAATCCGCCCAAATCTCCGATGTTTTCACCCAGTGTCATTTCACCGTTGATGTGTTCGCCAGGAAGTGGTTCGAAGGCAGAATACTGATCAGCTAATTTCTTGGTTCTGATTTTGAATTCAGCCAAATCTTTTTCGGTCCACCAATCTCTTAGTACACCATCGCCATCTGATTTAGCGCCTTGATCGTCAAAACCATGCCCCATTTCGTGTCCGATAACGCCGCCGATCCCGCCGTAATTAACCGCATCGTCCGCTTCCATATTAAAGAATGGTGGCTGTAAAATGGCTGCTGGGAAAACGATTTCATTCATGCTTGAGTTGTAATAAGCATTGACGGTTTGCGGTGACATGTGCCACTCAGTTCTATCAATTGGTTTGCCCAATTTTTCGATTTGACGTTGATGACCAAATAACGAAGCTCGTTTGTAATTACCCGCTAAGTCATCTGCGCTAATTTCGAGTGCACTATAGTCACGCCATTTGTCTGGATAACCAATTTTTGGGGTAAATTTTGCGAGTTTATCAAGCGCTTGTTTTTTGGTTGTTTCACTCATCCAATCTAAACCAATAATTGCTTCTTTATAAGCGGCTCGTAGATTTTCGACCAATTTAATCATCCGCGCTTTAGCTTCTGGCTTAAAATGTTTTTCGACATATATTTTTCCAACAACTTCGCCCAATAGTCCGTTAACAGAATTCACGCCGCGTTTCCATCGAGCTTCTTGTTCTGGTGTACCACTGAGTTTTGTTGAATAGAAATCGAAATTTTGCTTGTCAAAATCTTCACTTAATATTCCGGCAGCTGAATTGATTAGCGTCCACTTAAAATATAACTTCCAATCGTCAACACTGGTTGCAGCGAATAATTTTGAAAAGTTTTCGAAGTAAGATTTTTCTCGAACCACTACGTTGATTTCTTTTGAAAGCCCGGCATGTGCTAAATAGGCATCCCAATTGAAATTAGTGGTCATCGCTGAGAGATCGCCCAATGCTACTTTGTTATAAGTTTTATTGCGGTCTCGTCGTTCAGTTCTCGTCCAATGTAAATCGGCAATAGCGGTTTCAAGCGCCATGATTTTTTGCGCTTGAGCGGCGCTATCTTTTATTCCCGCTAGCCCCAACATTTTTTCTAAATGGACAACGTATTCTGCTCGTAACTTAACTGATTTATCGTCCTTTTTAAAATAATATTTCTTATCAGGCATTCCGATACCCGATTGGGTGAAAAACGCGATATAGCTGGTTGGGTTCTTCGAATCGTTATTGACAAAAAATCCAAATGGGGCGTCACTACCAAGGATCTGGCTTTCAGCAAAATAGACGGAAACGTCGTCGAGATTAGTCATCGCATCAATTTTCGCAAATTCAGGCATCAGCGGTGCTGCGCCTAATTGATTGAGTTTATCAACATTCATAAAACTGCGATACAAATCACCGACTTTTTGAGCGTCACTGCCTTTTTCGACATTTTCAAGCTTTGCGGTTTCTTCAATAATGGCTTTGACATCACGTCGAGATTTGTCTCTAAGTGCAGTGAAGGATCCATAGGTTGATTTGTCAGATGGAATTTCAGTTTGATCGAGCCAGGTACCATTAACATAACGATAAAAATCGTCTTGAGGACGCACTTTTTTGTCCATGTTTTCTAAAGCAATACCCGAAGTAACAACAACCTCGGCTTCGGTCGCTTGTTTAGTAGAGGATTCGTCTTCATTAGACGATTGCTGACCACAAGAAGCAACAAAAGCAACGCAGACTGCGCTGGCAATAAGTTGTTTTTTCATTTGATTAAGTTTATCGAGCTTTGTTTTCACAAGAGCCTCCCTTATATCTAGTAATTATTTTAATTTGGGACCTATACTGGTGATACTTGCGAATCGAAAGTTCCAAGTGTCATGAACATTTATGGGTCTAAATTCCACTTAAACGCCGTTGCGAATTAAACGAAAATCCAAACGCGGGCGAATAGGAGTCGAATAAGACCATATTTGGCGTTATAAGCGCAAGTTTTGTGGGATTTAAATCGTTACTGGATATTAAATCACATCGTTTATGGTTTTGCGGGCTTTTTTAGCTATAATAAATTGACATTGTCCAAAAATTTAAATTAATCAGCTGAAACGCCAAAGAGCCCGAAAAACATGGGGTTACGAGACATTTTTCAGTTCTAGGGTTGTTTAGATTGAAGGATCAGATAAGAGACCAATCATGAACAATAAAGTGAAAACTTATGACGCAATTGACCCAGGACTGCTGGTTTCATTGCCTAATCCCTCTAAATCAGCCTACGAGATAAAGGTCAAAATACCCGAATTTACCTTTTTAGGCGTTGGTGGACAACCGGATTTTGCGCAAATATACCTGACCTTTTACCCCAGCAAAAAGATTATCGAACTAAAAGCGTTGAAACTTTATGTTTATCAACTTCGAGATATCATTGTGTCCTATGAGCGCTTAATAAACATTATTTATGATCAACTCATAGAAACCTATGAGCCCGATCGATTGAGGATTGTAATGCACTGTAATCCTCGTGGAGGGATTAGCTCACACTTAACCATCGATTCAGATTGGAAAAGTCGTGGTGGAGAAGAAAAATACAAAGATTGGACTGCAAGTGCCGATGAATGGCTGCGGTTAGACTGATAGCAGAAGTGTTGCAATTCATTTGTTTAGAACGCCCATGTCTGCACAGACAAGGGCGTGTTAGTTTTTAGAGGCAATAAATAGGCCGATTATTGTTTATAACTATTTCGCCTGTTGTTTAAACCAAAGGTTCATCTTTGAATCGAGTACTGGCATTGGCAAACTGCCATCAATTAATAATTGAGTGTGAAATTTCTTAACATCGAAGTCCTTACCTAGTATTTTCTCTCCTTTTTCTCGAAGTTGACGAATCTTTCGTTGGCCAATTTTATAGGCTAACGCTTGGCCTGGAATGACGATATAACGCTCAACTTCCGCTTCGACGTCGGAGCGTGCCATCGATGAATTGGTAAGCATATAATTGATGGCTTTGTCGCGCGACCAGCCAAAAGAATGCAGTCCAGTATCAACCACTAGTCGCATCGCTCTTAGTTGCTCATCAACCAGCCGACCGTACCACATGTAAGGGTCAGTAAATAAACCGAGCTCTTTACCCAAACTTTCGGCGTAAAGCGCCCAACCCTCGTTAAATACCGTATAACCGCCATATTTTCTGAAGTCTGGTAATCCTTTGACTTCTTGTTGAATGGCTATTTGGAAATGGTGACCTGGCGCTGCCTCATGGATAGACAATGTCTCCATCAGGAATTTGGGTTGAGATTTTAAATTGTAGGTATTGATATAAAAGATACCTGGCCTTGAGCCGTCCGGAGCCGGTGATTGATAGGATGCACCGGCCGATGAAGCCGCCTGAAAATCGGGAACTGCCTTAACGACATAGTCCGCTTTCGGGAATACTTCGAATAGTTTAGGCAAAGTAGCATCGATTCGAGATTTAGTATTCTCATAAGCCTGGATCAATTGTTCCGGTTTCTCGAAATAAAATTGAGGGTCGTTTCTTAGGAAATCAAAAAATGCCGGTAAATCGCCTTCAAATTTAACCTGTTGTTTGACCTTTTTCATTTCCGACAATATTCGCGCGACTTCAGCAAGACCAAATTGATGGATCTCATCTGCAGTCAGCGGCAATGTGGTATGGGTTTTAATCATGAACTCATACCAAGCTTTGCCATTGGGTAACGCAGACAAACCAACGGAGTTTCGGGCGTTTTTAGAATATTCGTCGACTAAAAAATCGTGAACGGCTTTATAAGCGGGAATGATCACTTGCTCAATACTGGCCTCATAATCAGAAATGAGTTTGCTCTTAGATTGCTCGTCCATGTCTTTTGGAAGTTTTTTCAGCGGGCCATAGAAAACGCTTTGTTTTACATCAGAAACCATGTGCGCTTTAAGTTGCGGGATCAGTTTCTTAACAATTGCTTGTGGCAGTACCACGCCTTTATTCATACCTTCACGCATGGAGCGGACTACACTGTTCATCCAATTGGCAAAACCTTGGCTACGTTTAATAAAATTTCGGTAATCTTGCTCGTTGTCGAATGGTTGAGCACTTTGCCCAGAGCCAAGAACGGCATAAAAGTTATGCATGCCCGACATTTGATTAATCGGCATGGAGTCCCACAGAAATTTATCGCCCTCGATATGCCGCTCTCTAGAACTTTTGAATATTTTGTAGGTGAGTAAATCTTGTGGCGACAACTTTGATGAGTCGATTAAATTGATTTTATCGAGGTATTTTTTTTCAAATTCGAGCGCTTTGTCGTTATTGTCTTGGCTGATGATTGGCCCAAATTTGTCATTATAATCACGCATACCTTGGAAAGTCGCACTAATGGGGCTAAATTCAAAGGATTCGATACTGTACTGACTAACCAGCTTGTCTAAGGCGATATGTTGTTGCAATTGAGCATTAACCGGAGTCTTTTCGACCGATTCAGTCGCTATTTGCTGGGTATTTGATTGACAAGCAGTCAGAGATATTGCGCTAAGTAGAGACAAAAGTAACAATTTTTGATTCATTGAATAATCCAAGACCGAATAAGTTAACGGGGGATTATGCCTAGAAACAGGGTAAAAGGGCAGAAATTATTGTTACTAAGTGTATTCTTCGTTTGTGCTGGCTTCAAAGTAATTCTGTGTTTTAGGTTGGAGGACTAGTATCAATTGTCGGACTTCAATGGGACCACCTCAGCACCAGCTTCCTTTCTTTTGAAAGTCGCACGAACAGTCGGCGTATTAGAAATATCGATTTCCATTCCATAATAATAAAGCTCAGAATTTTCAAATAATGACTGCATTCGACTCGATTTATGCAGCGATATCAAAATGAATTTTATTAATTGTAACTCATCCAGTTCTAACAATATGGCGTCAAAAAGCTCTGTGTCAATTTGTTGTATTTGCCTAAAATGTGGATTGAGTTTTGGCGAATTTCCAAATTCCACATCCAGTTGCTCCATAATATAACCGGCTCGTTGAAATATTGGATCTGCTTGATTAAGACTGATGATCACAGCCTTTAGTTTTTCGGCACTGAGGTTAGAAAAAGTTTGAGTGCTATTTTGTGGTTGGGAATTCTCAGCCTCTGGTTGAGAATTCGAAGGCTCTTTTTTGAAAAAACGACTAAACATACAGTTACTGCGGCCTTTCTAAATGTTCATACGGTAAAGACTACTCTAGCAGATAGATAATTTTTAGTCGAATTTTAGTCCTCAGAGTTGAGTGTTGTGTCGTTTAATGTCGCTTTCGGCCTCTTACTTAGGCTGCTATTACCAACGGTTATTCCCAAATAGCTGATAATTAGTGGTTGAGATGTCTTAATCCGACCAATAATAGGATTCACCATTTAATTGCAGAACGAAAAACCGTGAATCAAAAAGTGAAAATTCCAGCGGGCGCTACCGCGCTATCGAGCGATTTATTAAATCGGGTAAAAGCATTTAATCGTGACGAGCTTTCGTGGCTTAGTGGTTATTGTCAAGGATTGTGTGATGGTCGAGCCGATGGATTATCGAAAGACGAGCTTGCAACGAAAAAGCAACTTGCCGGCTCTAATGATAAAACCAAACTAAGTATAGATGGCATTGCCGATCCTGAACAAAGCGAAAACAAACCGAATCCAATTATACTTTACGCGTCGCAAACTGGTAACGCTCAAAAAATTGCTGAATCGTTAAATGCTTCTTTTTCGAATAAAGGTATCGACGCTGAAATTTCGAGCGTCGGCGAATTTAATCCAAAAAATCTAAAACGACACTCGCACATTTTTTTAGTTACTTCTACTCATGGGGAAGGTGAGCCACCAGATGACGCGATTGAATTTCTTGAGTTTATCCAAGGTAAACGAGCACCAGAAATGCCAAATTCTCAGTTTGCTATTCTTGCCCTAGGTGATTCGAGCTATCAATATTTTTGCCAAACAGGAAAAGATTTTGAACAAGCGTTTAATCGATTAGGTGCCAAGTCAATCATCGATCGTGTGGATTGCGATTTGGATTTTGAGCTATCTGCTAAACAATGGGTAAATTTGTTGTTTGAGAAAATTGAGGTGAGTATCACTACCGCTCAATCGGCTGGGTCGATAGAATTACACAGCGCAATAACTGAATTAGATGGGCTCGAATTAGCGACTGTGGACCCAGTCTATTCTCGATCCAATCCGTTTACCGGCGCAATAATACAAAATCAAAGAATTACTGCCAATGATTCGAACAAAACAGTACATCATATTGAAATTTCGCTGCAAGATTCGGCGTTATCGTATCAGCCTGGGGACTCACTAGGGATCTTAGCGAAAAATAATCAATCGTTGGTGAATAAAATTCTTGCTGCAAGTCAGCTATTTGGCGACGAAAAAATTGAGTTCAAAGGCAAAATTAAAACAATTCAGCAAGCTTTAGTGGAAGATTTAGAAATCACCTTAGTTAATCCCAATCTGATCAAAAATTATAGTGAACTGGTTGCATTAGAAAGTGGTGAGAAGGCAACTTTACTCAAAGAAATCGCCGAAAATGAATTTAAAGAATGGGTGAAAAATCATCAATTATTGGACCTGCTTTTGTTTGCAAAAGTACCGCTAAAGCCGCAACAATTAGTTGATTTGCTGAAGCCGGTTAAGCCGCGCATTTATTCAATCGCTTCCAGTCTGCAGGCGAATCCAGAGGAAGCGCACCTAACCGTTAGTTTAAAACAATCAAGCAACGAAAACGCAATGCGCTACGGTAGCGCGAGTCAATATTTAGTCGAGACTCTGGCAGAAGATGAACCGGTGCAACTTTTTATCGAGAGTAATCATCGTTTTAAATTGCCCAATGATTCATCGCCGATCATTATGATTGGTCCTGGAACAGGTATAGCGCCTTTTCGCGCTTTTTTGCAACAACGAGAACTATCCTTTCCGAAAAGCGACAACTGGCTCTTTTTTGGAAATCCTAATTTTAACAGTGACTTTCTATATCAACTAGAAATCCAAAAATACCTAAAACAGGGATTGCTGACGCGGCTCGATTTAGCATTTTCTCGCGATCAAGCAGAAAAAGTTTACGTACAAGATCGACTATTACAAAATGCCGCGGAAGTGTGGCGTTGGTTAAATGAAGAAAACGCCTATCTTTATGTCTGTGGAGATGTGAACCATATGGCAAAAGATGTCAATCAAACCTTGTTGGAAATTATTTCTTTAAAGGGAAACCTATCCAGCGAAGAAGCGAACAGCTATTTGAAAAAACTCAAAAAAGAAAACCGTTACCAAAGAGATGTTTACTAATGACTCAATCAGAAACTAATGCGAGCAATCACATAAATCAAAGTCGATTTGACTCGACAAAACATTCGGATGTGGAGGCGATTAAATTCGATAGCGACTACCTTCGCGGAACAATTAGGCCCAGTTTAAATAACCAAGTCACCGGCGCAGTCGCCAGCGATGATTTAATGCTGATTAAATTTCACGGCATCTATCAGCAAGATGATCGAGACGTTCGGCAACAACGACGTAAACAAAAACTGGAACCTTTGCATTCCTTTATGATAAGGGCGAGGGTGCCGGGCGGGGTAGCGACTTCCAAGCAATATCTGCAAATGGCGGCCTTGGCGAGTGAATATTCTAGTGGAAGTTTACGACTAACCACGCGCCAAGCCTACCAGTGGCACGGTGTGTTCAAACGTAACTTAAAGACCACGATTGCGGGGATTAATCAGTCCATGCTTGATACCATTGCAGCGTGCGGTGATGTTAATCGCAATGTGATGGCCAATCCATTACCGGAAACATCAAAGCTTCATGCGGAGGTGTATCGGTGGTCTAAAAAGATAAGTGAGCATTTATTGCCAAAGACCAAGGCTTATCACGAGATTTGGTTAGACGGCGAAAAAGTCGAATCATCCGATGAACCGCTTTATGGGCCAACCTATCTACCGAGAAAATTTAAGACAGCAATCGCTATTCCGCCGATGAATGATGTAGATGTGTATGCCAACGACTTAGGTTTTATCGCTATTATTGAGCAAAACAAATTAATCGGCTTTAACGTATTAGTCGGTGGGGGAATGGGCAGCTCCCACGGAGATCATAGCACTTATCCACGAGTTGCTAACCTAATCGGTTTTTGTTCACTTGATCAAGTATTAGCAGTTGCCGAAAACGTGGTTAAAGTTCAGCGGGATTTTGGCAATCGAGAAGTGCGAAAACACGCTCGACTAAAATACACCATCGATAGATTGGGTATTGAAGAATTTAAGAAAAAATTATTTGATTATCAAGGTTTTTCGCTCACAAAAGAAAAACCATTTCAATTCGAACACAATGCGGATCGATATGGTTGGATGCAAGACGAAAGCGGTGATTGGCATGTTACCTTATATATTCATAGCGGTAGAATTATCGACAATCAAGACAGCCAAATTTTTTCCGGACTAAAAGCCATTGCAAAAATTCATGACGGTGAGTTTAGAATTTCGCCCAATCAAAATATGATTATTAGTAAAATTAAACCCGAAACAATACAGAAAGTAGAAGCGCTGTTAGAGACTTACGGAATTAGTGATGGAAGTTCAGAAAGCGCGATTCGCAAAAACTCTTTAGCGTGTGTTGCTTTTCCGACATGTTCCTTGGCAATGGCTGAAGCGGAGCGTTATTTGCCCAGCTTTATTACTAAGCTCGAAGATTTAATGGAAAGTTGTGGTATTGAAGACCAGCCAATCAATGTTCGAATGACCGGATGTCCGAATGGTTGTGCACGGCCTTTCTTGGGAGAAATCGGCTTGGTAGGTAAAGGCCCTGGAAAATACAATTTATATCTTGGAGCGAGCCGTAATGGCAGTCGATTGAATAAACTGTACCGGGAAAATATTGACGAGAAAACTATTCTGTCAGAATTAGAACCGCTTATTATCGATTACTCACAACATCGATCGGACAAAGAAAATTTTGGCGATTTTGTGATCCGAAAACAAATCATCGATGCCGTTGAAAATGGTCTCGACTTTCATCGCTAGGAGTGAAACATGTTAGACCTTTCAACCGATATCGATTACCGGCAAAAGTGGAACAGCAAAAAGATAGCGGAAAGCAACCAACTTCTGGAAAAAATGAAAGCAACTGAAAGGGCAGAATGGGCTTTTAACCAGCTGCCTGAAGAATTTGCTTTATCATCGAGTTTTGGAGTGCAGTCGGCGGTTAGCCTACATATGTTAACCCAAATAAAACCCAATATACCGGTGATATTGATTGATACAAGCTATCTATTTCCAGAGACTTACCAGTTTATCGAACGACTAAGCACACGACTAAAATTAAACTTAAAAGTCTATCGGGCCGATATGAGTAGCGCCTGGCAAGAAGCTCGCTTTGGTCGGCTATGGGAAAAAGGAAGTGATGGTTTGAACAGATACAATCACATCAATAAAGTCGAACCGATGGAAATTGGATTAGAAAAACTTGGAATACAAACTTGGTTTGCAGGAATTATGAGAAGTCAATCGGAGAGCCGAGCGAAAACCCCTGCGATGCAAAAAATACGTGGCCGACTAAAAGTTCATCCGTTGATCGATTGGGATAAAAGAATGGTCCATCGTTACTTAACAAAACACCGATTACCCTACCATCCTCTTTGGGAAAAAGGCTACGTATCAATCGGTGATGTACACAGCACCCAGCCACTCACCTTAGGTATGAGCGATGAACAAACGCGATTTTCCGGAATACAAAGAGAATGCGGACTGCACCAAGATCGCTTGTCTGGTTTATAGCGCCTCGTCACTCTGCAACAGCAAACAGAGCCCTTCTCTTTTTGATCGCTATATATTTTCAGCTGCTGATTGCCCGAGTGGCTTCTAGCGAAACGATGAAATTCATGCAATATTGGAGCAAGCGAAAAAGTGTTTGAGCAAAGCGAGTTCTTTTTCGCCCGATGTTGTGCTTGCAGAAAAGTGTGGAGCACGAAGGCTTGAATAGTCGAAAAATCAGCTACATGCAAGCTAGATTCAACGGAAAGAGTTTTTGGTTACTTTTGGGGTTATTGCCAAAAGTCACTCGTAGAAAAGCGCAGCGCTGCGAAATGCTCTTAAAAGAAAAAATAAATTAGCAATATCAAATATGCCACATCTGATGCATAGGCAATGCCGAATCCTTCTCTCCCATCTCCTCGGATGAAGCAAGTTTGTTTTCCGGCGACAAATACTGATTAACAATATCACGTGACAAATGCGGTGCAAACAACTCAATAAATTCATACATATAGTTACGCATCAACAAATTCTTGTTAAACGCAATCCAAGTAGTACACCGGGGTAAAAATGCTTTGGTAGAATAACCAATCAAATCGTTATCTTGTTTTTGTTCAAACGCCATATCCGCTACTATGCCAATACCAATATTTTTCCGAACATAAGTTTTAATCACATCCGCATCTCGCGCGGTAAAAACGATATTTGCTTTTAGGTTTTCTGCTTGCATGGCTTTGACTAACCCAGAATTACCACTGCTAGGTTCTTTGTATGTGACAATCGGATATTTTGCGAGATCTTTTAAGCTTAACTTGGTCAAATTACCCAGTTCATGGTCGAGCGGAAATAAAACGACCCGATCCCATTCGTAACATGGAATTTTGATGATGTCCGAATGTAAAGTTTGATTATCCGACGCAATCGCAAAATCGATTTTTTGCTCTAGAAGCAACTGCACAATATGATCGACTGATGCATGTTGGATATCAATGGCCAAATTTTTAAAGCGTTGATGAAACCGTGTTAGCACTGTCGGCAAAACGTACTTCGCCTGAGTTTGAGTGGTGGCTAATCGAAAAGCGCCATGTTCGACTTGATTTTTGTCATCGGACAGCCGTTTAATGTTTTCGACTTCTTGCAATGCTCGGCGGGCATGTGAAACAACCTGCTCACCAGTCGCCGTTAAACCGACTAGTTGTTTGCCGCTTCGCTCAAATATTTTTAAGTCCAATTCTTCTTCTAATAATTTCAGCTGTTTGCTGATCCCCGGTTGCGAGGTATAAATACGTTCTGCCGCCGTGGTGATATTGAAATTGTTTTCAACAATGGCAAGTAAATATTTGAGCTGTTGTAATTTCATGGCTTTTTACGGAGTTTCGATTAAATTCGGCGCGTTAATGGGTCTGTCTGAGCGTTTAATGTAGCACTGAAGAATTAGAATAGCTATTCCAATTGGTTATTATGGAATAAGCATTACCTATTTCTATTGTCTTGTCATAAATGTTCTTATTTAACTTATCCTAAAGTGGCTCAATGATTAAATTTTTAAAGACAATAGATATGACTCAATCACCTATTCAACGACCGATCCGTCTAGTGGCTGCAACCGAGCGAGAGCAAAGCGGCACTGTTGCCAATGGAAAAGTCTATTTAGTGGGCGCTGGACCGGGTGATCCTGAATTAATCACCCTAAAAGCTTATCGGTTACTGCAGTCAGCGGACGTCGTGCTCTATGACGCCTTGATTAGTGATGATATTTTAGAGATGATTACTGACAAAGCAAAACGTATAGACGTCGGTAAAAGAGCCAACAGCCATATGACGGAACAAGTAGAGATAAACCAACAAATGGTTCAACTCGCCAAACAAGGCGCGAAAGTGATTCGATTAAAAGGTGGCGACCCTTTTATTTTTGGTCGTGGCGGCGAGGAGTGTCAGTATCTTAGACAACATCAGGTTCATTTTGAGGTGGTGCCTGGAATTACCGCAGCGTCAGGATGCGCAAGTTATGCTGGAATTCCATTAACTCATCGTGACTACGCACAATCGGTTAGTTTAGTCACCGCTCATCAGAAAGATGGATCGAATGTCAATTGGTCAAAGTTGGCGACGGAAAAACAAACAATAGTTTTTTATATGGGACTAATGAAAAATCAAATAATATCGAATTCGTTAATTGCCAATGGATTGAAAGCTGGTACGCCGGTCGCCGTTGTGGAAAATGGAACTCGTCACAATCAGCGCGTTTTCAATGGCACAATCGATCAGTTATCGAACCTTGTTAAAGAAAATAATATCCAAATGCCAGCATTAATTATTGTCGGCGAAGTGGCGACACTATCGAAAAATTTGTCGTGGTTTGAAAAAGGTAGCCATGATGATTTTAGGTTGGCCGATCATCCATTAGCGGTTGCCAAGTAGTCAGTTGTTCTAACCTAGAACTGCGTTATTAACCCATGTTCACAAGACAATATTAGTTTGATTTGTTTCTACACAAAAATAGATAAAACGTTTTATTAAAAAAGGAAAATAGCATGATCCATAGCTCAATACTCGATACGATTGGCAATACTCCAATTATCAAAATTAATCGATTAGCCCCTGACCACGTTAATATGTTTGTCAAAGCGGAATTCTTTAATCCATTAGCCTCGGTAAAAGATCGATTGGCATTTGCAATTATTAATGATGCTGAACAAAAAGGTATTTTAGAAAAGGGACAAACCGTTGTTGAAGCAACTTCTGGAAATACCGGCATCGCTTTGGCAATGGTATGTGCCGCAAAAGGTTATCCTTTTGTCGCGGTAATGACGGAAACCTTTTCAGTGGAAAGAAGAAAAGTGATGCGGGCTCTCGGCGCGAAAGTCGTATTAACCCCGGCAGCTGAGCGAGGCACCGGAATGGTTAAAGTTGCCGAAGAATTAGCAGAAAAAAATGGCTGGTTCTTAGCCAGTCAATTCGATAACCAAGCGAATCCAGAATATCATCGTAATACCACCGCGCCAGAAATATTAAGAGATTTCGCCGGTTTGCCTTTGGATTATTTTGTCAGTGGTTATGGCACTGGTGGAACGATTACGGGGGTTGGTGAAGTTTTAAAAGCGGCAAGACCGCAAATAAAAGTGGTCGCTACCGAACCCGCGGTCGCCGCTTTGTTAAACGGCCAAGAATGGCAGCCGCATAAAATACAAGGCTGGACACCGGATTTTGTTGCCTCGGTATTAAATCGAAATGTGATTGACGAAGTCTTGCCGGTTACTGATTTAGAAGCAAGAGATACAGCATTGGATCTAGCGAGCAAAGAAGGTATCTTTTGCGGTATTTCTGCTGGCGGAACTTTTGCAGCGGCGCTTAAAGTGGCAGAAAATGCAGCGGCAGGTTCTTCGATATTGGCGATGTTGCCAGATACTGGTGAGCGATACTTGAGTACCTTTTTGTTTGATGATATTGAAGAAGGTTCGGATGAGGTTTGAGCTTGCGGTATTCTTTGCGAATATAGTAATAGTAGTCAAAAATTAGGTGACAGTCAGATTTTAAAGAAAAAGTGACATTTCTGGTTTTTCTTATAGTGATTGTGCATCACAGCGAAAGTATAAACTTCAATCGCAAAAACATCGGCAAAGTCTAAAATGCGTTTTTCAATCCAAGCTCTTCGGTGGTCGTAGTTCTGATCAATATTGGTTTCAAGATTAAGATGAGTACCGCAAAGAAAGGTCCGTCTGACACAGCGACTGGTTAAATGATAATAACCAGCATTTTCGGTATCAATTAACTCACTTCGTTTGATAGGCATACAACCTTCCTTGGTTGGTTTTTTAAATTCATTCCATTGAAATAGCATTATGCCTGATTCAAAGGTGATTACTATCAGCCATTGTTGATTGTTTTTGTGAGAGATTGGCTATGTGTTGACTGTCTGTTTTATCTCTGTTTTATCCTAGTTTTTTCACCCCATTGATACTCTTCCTGATTGAATGTGACCCGCCAAGATATTTACCAACAAAGACTAAAACAGATTGTCATTGGAGCTTAGCCGAGGCTGTAACTTGGCAATATTAATATCGCGTAATAAAAATACCTGTTTTCAACAAAAGTGTGAATATTACCATATTTTCCATAAGTATCTTTCTGCTAGTATTGGACAGCCTTGTGGCCGTCGTTTGTGCTACACCGGTGTCATAACTAGGTAGATAAATTCAAACAATAAAACAGGACAAATACAATGAAAAAAATAGTCACTACTATTGGATTTGCTGCTCTCGTTAGTGTACCTGCTTTTGTTAGCGCTGCAGATGACCTCAAAATAGAAAAGAGTGTCACAAGTTCTGCAACTGTAAAGGTCTCAAAACCTTTCAGAGAGCTAGCTAAGCCGTTACCAATTCTAACGAAAGAACGCAGATCTAAAATGAACGCGTCAGGGGATGTCATTCCAGGTCACGGTAAAATTACCGAAATTCCAAATCGATTCCCTCTTAAGAATCGCGATTATAGTCAGCCAAAAGATTTTGTTGATACAGCTGCTCAAACCAGCCTAAAGAAAAGTAATACATCTCGACTAGCGCCTGATTTAGGCGTCAATTTTGACGGTGTTGGCAATATCATGGGTGTCGCTCCGCCGGATACTAACGGTGAAGTCGGTCCAAATCACTATGTTCAGACAGTCAATCTTGCAATGGCTGTTTTCGACAAACAAGGCAATCAATTAATGGCTCCTACAGCGACCAATGCTTTATGGGCCGGTTTTGGTGGTCTTTGTGAAACTAACAATAACGGTGATCCCATCGTTCTTTATGATAGTGCTGCAGACAGGTGGCTTATCAGCCAGTTCGCACTAGACGGTACAAACAATCACGAATGTATTGCTATTTCCACAACTGGTGATCCTACTGGTACTTATTTCTTATATGACTTCCTTTACGGCGCATTGATGAATGACTATCCACATTTAGGTGTTTGGAATGACGGTTACTACATGGGTGTTAATCAATTCGATTCGACAAACAATTTTTCATTTGAAGGCGGCGGCGTGGTTGCCTTTGAAAGAGATAAAATGTTAGCTGGGGCAGTGGCACAACAAGTCAAATTCGATATGAATGGTTCAACACCAACAGTCTTTACTCCTATGCCATTAGATATGGACGGTTTATTGCCACCTCCTGTAAATGCTAACGAGTATTTTATTTGGTCAAGTTTAGATAGTTTGGATAACTTGCAGGTCTGGGAATTGGATGTAGATTGGAATGACGCAGCCTCTGCAACATTTACGCAAGTTACTCAAATCGCCGTTACTCCGTACGGTAGTGCTCCAGCAATTACCCAACCCAATGGTAGCGGGTTAGATTCTTTGAGTATTCGTTCTATGTTTAGAGCGGCTTATCGAAATCTAGATGGACAAGGAAAAATCGTCTTTACACATAATATTGCAGCACCTGCCGGTCAAGGAGAAACGGCCTTACGGTGGTATGAAATTGACGTTGATCAAATCGCAGGAACTGCAACGTTAGCGCAAGAAAGTACTTTTGCGCCCGATCAAACTTCTCGCTGGATGGGAAGTGGCGCGATGGACGTAAATGGTAATATTGCAATCGGTTATAGTATGGCCAGTCCTACTATGTTTCCTTCAATTGGTGCTGCGACGCGGCTAGCGACTGATCCTCTTAATACTTTAACAGACGAAGTGATTCTGAAAGCTGGTGAAGGGTCGCAATCTGGTGCAAGCCGTTGGGGAGATTATTCAAATATAAGTATCGACCCTACCGATGACTGTACTTTTTGGTATACAACTGAATACTACAAATCGGCCGATGACGGTTCAGTAGCTTGGTCTACCAATATTTCAAGCTTCAAAATTCCGACCTGTGTTGCTGGTCCTCGTGGTGAAATAGCAGGAACAGTGACCGATGCAGATAGCGGTACAGTTATCCCATTCGCAACTGTCACTGCTGGTATCGGTTCAACTCAAACAGACGCAAATGGTAATTACATCATTACTTTACCAGTGGGCGATCATAATGTTACAGCAACTAAATACGGTTGGGTAACTAATGCACCTATTTCTGTTTCAGTTGTCGAAGACGAAACTACCACGGGCGATGTTGTATTAAGTGGTGCCACGCCTGTTGTTGTTTCTGGTAATGTAAGCGATGGTGGAACTAATAATTCACTGTATGCTCAAATCTCAGTGAGTGTACCTGGTGACACATTAACCACTTACACTAACCCTGAAACGGGTGATTATTCGATTTCTTTGTTTGAAGGTACAACGGTTTCATTCACTGCGACTGAAGTCGGTCTTGGCGGTTTTTTAGCTAGCAGCCAAAATGTTCTTCCTTCAGATAGTGATGGCGCTCCAACGATTAAGTCGCATGGTGGAATAGATTTTGCCTTAGTCGCAAATTCTAATTGCACGGCTCCCGGTTATGCTTTTGTTGATCCTTCTTTTTTCGAAGCTTTCGATATTTATCCGCCAACCGGTTGGACAATAACTCAGGACGATACAAGCGGTGCCGTTTGGTCTTCCTATTTATCGGCCAGTCGAACTATTGAGGGAACTGTAGCAACCGATGCCGCTTTTGCTGATTCTGATGATGCTGGACCTGGTACAAATACGGATACGTCGTTAATTACACCAGTGATCAACGTCGCAGATTTAACTACTTTTGTATTAGAGTATGATGGCTATTTCAGACCATTGGGCGGTAGTCAGGTAACTGTTGATTTGAATGTTGACGGTGCTGGTTGGACTAATATTGGTTTAATTAACCCAACCCGCTCATACGACCCATATGCTATTGATTTAACGACTAATCTTGCTGGTGCAACGAGTTTCCAAGTTAGATTCCGTTTCACTGCGGGCTGGGATTGGTATACTTTAGTCGATAATGTGCGTTTTGGGAACCGAAGTTGTGAAGCTGTCTCTGGCTCTATCCAATCGGGCTATGTCATTGATACCAATACAACGTTGCCATTAAGTGGAGCGACCATTTCATTAGACGGTTCATTGGCTTCAACTAGCGTAATAACGCCAAATGATGCTGCTTTAAACGATGGTTTCTTCCAAGTATTCGTTCCTGACACTACAACAACTATTACAGTTGCTGAAGTTAATTACGTTTCAGAAAATCCAGCAACAGGCGATATTACTTTGGCAACGCCAATAAGCTTGGACGCTGGACAGTTATCCGCAACACCTAGCTCGTTAGAAACGACTCTAACAGCTGGTCGTTCGGGTTCAGACTCTCTTACCGTAACTAACAGCGGTTCAGCAGATGCAACGTTTAACTCATTCTTCATCAAAGGAAACCCAGATAGTTTGATTAAAGGACCTTTCCATCCATCAAACCGTCATTTCGGACCGAAAGATTTGAATGATCTAGACGCATCTAAAATTCGTACCTTCCCTGAAGTTATTGTTGACCCGCTTGCACCAGGCGATATTGTTGGTTTCTTCCCAACTAATCTTGTTCTCGGTTGGGGTGTGTCACGCGATCGAGTGACGGGTGAGTTTTGGGTAGGTGACCTTGTTGCTGGCGGTGCTGCAGCAGACTTAACTTGGCGCTATGATGCAGGTGGTAATCTTACTTCCGATAGCATCGATTCAAACTACGGTGGTGTTTTCCACGCTGATTCCACATTTAACCAACGTACCGGTATGTTGTGGTCTGTTGATGTTGGCGGTGATAACTGTATCCACGAATTAGACACGGTTAATCTTGTGCAAACAGGAAATACTATCTGTCCTGCATTTGGTGTTTCACAACGTGGTTTAGCCTATGACCCTATTACGGATACTTTCTATTCCGGTTCTTGGGGAGATAGTGTTATTCACCAATTCACCACTGATGGCGTATTGATTCGTTCGGTTAATGTTGGATTGCCGATTGCTGGTTTAGCATTTAATTCAGGAACCAATCATTTATTTATTAGTGCAAATGGTTCGAGTGCTGCTGGTGAATTCGATATCGTTGTTGTTGATGCCGCTTCTCCTACTTTAGTCAAAGTTGGTGGATACGACATTCGATTAGATGTTGATGGCGATGGTGTTGGTGATGATGTTATTTCTGATAACGGTCAGGCTGGACTAGACATAGATTGTAACGGCAATCTTTGGATTACCGAACAAAATCAACAGTTTGTTGTTGGTTTTGAATCAGGTGAAACAGGCGTTTGCGAATGGAACAACGTTCCATGGTTGTCTGTATCTTCGGCATCAGGTTCAATTGACGCTGGCGATACAAGCGACATTGCAGTGAATTTCGATTCAACTGGAATGGATGCTGGTAGCTATACAGCAACGATTGTTTACGCAAACAATACACCTTACGGTGCGACAAATGTTCCAGTAACCATGACGCTTGATGAGCCTCAGTATGGTGCGCCAGAATTCACTATTTCTTCTGTTATTGTTAAAGAAGAAGAAATTGCGATTGTATCTGTGCAACGTACCGGCGGTTCCGATTATGCTGTTAGCATCGATTTTGCGACCCAAGATGGTTCCGCTTCGAGCCTTAGTTACATACCGACTTCCGGTACTTTAACTTGGGATGACCTCGATAGCGATGTTAAAACCATTAGTATTTCCACCCGAAGTGTTAATGAAACATCTGCTTTTGCGGTCGTTTTAACTAACCCACAAGGTGGCGCAACACTTGGTGGTCGTTCAGCAATGACCGTTACTGTGAAGAAACGGCCAGATGGAGGGGCACTCGGTCTTCCTCTGTTAATGTTGTTCGCTTTCGCTGGATTTTTGCGAAGAAAAACAGCTGTAAAATAAGCTATTTTTGAAACTTCGATAGAAAGCATTATTTGCTTTCTTTTGGAGGATTTGAAAAAGTTTTTTAAATCAAAGGTCGATGATTGGATAAAACCATCATTGGCCTTTTTTTATGCCTAGACGTTTTCTAATTTACGGAGTATCGTTGGATTAGTCATTTTTTAGAAATGATTTGTTGTGGAATATTCAATCATCTTTTATCGGGAAAAAATAGAATGAAAGCACAGATCTACTTGTTTTTTTTACTACATTTTTTGTTAATAGGATGTTCTGAAGCAAACAAAATATCTGAAGACGATTTTCAAGATAAAAAGAAAAAAGACAGCGGTGAAATTTTAAACAAGAAAAAACATAAAATGAAGAAGAACTCTTCTAAACCACAAGTTACTGAAGTTAAACCGAAGCTCTCAAAACCGCTTTCTAAAGCTACAGGTATTTCAAAAAATGATAAAAATAAAGAGCTCTACATTGTACCAAATCGATTTCCTCTAAAAGATAACGAAGATGCTAATGATAAGAAGAATGAAGATGGAAGCAACCATGATGAAAAATAAGAGGCAGATCTGCCGAATAGATTGTCAAGGCTAAAATGGAGAATCGACCTCGAAATGCAGGGGTGGATTTGGAGGATTAATAAAGGTATCTCTCTTCAATTTTATATACTGTGAAATGAGTTTATCCTTAATTTTGTAGATGCAAAACACTTTTTTAAAATCAAAGTTGATGGTTGTTTAATGTACGATTTTTCTTGTCTTTCGCTTATATTCGCTAAAATCTAAAACTGATTGATAAGGTCTTACCAGTAAATTATTAGAGCGTAGCATATACCATTCTAATTTTTGAGCTCCCTGTTGCGCCTTCAACTTTTATCCAATAAAAAACACTAAAAAACCTATTGTAGATAAACTCAAATAGCCCTGCAAGCCCCTTAAATAGTAACGTTTTAGAGACGCATCGCCCTCGTTATAGTATTTGCATGGGAACAAAGCTTAATCATTGAAAGCTGTTGCAAATACACCTAATTTGTTCTCTTTAACCTGAAAAACAAAGCTTGTTACAAAATTCAACATTGGTAATATTACCCTGTTTTATTTTTTGAACCTAGATACTATTGGCCGGATGGATTCTAAATCATTCGCTTGACGTTTTTTGATGGAAAAAGGCTTTAAGTTCATTTAGTTTCTACTTCAAAAATAATAACTGCATTTCAACCAAGGGATATTCCATGAATATAAAAGTATTGACTACGGTCTGTGCTGCTATCTATGCAGCCTCGATTGGCGCCAGTGTCGCCCAATCGAACGACGAGAACAGTTTGCTGTTGCAAAGCGCAACTCAGCTTTCTGCAAAGAATAAAGCATTCGAAAGTTTTGTTCGTCCAAAATTAAGTAAAAAAATAAAATTGGTCGAAGGTTTAACAGGCAGCCATAATTACATCATCCGATTTGTCGGTGAACCAATAGCGAGCTATAAAGGCGGTATTTCAGGATACACGGCAACTAGTCCTAGTTATTCTAACAGCTTCCAAAAACGTCAATCAGTTGCTAAAGGAAATACATCTGCTAAAAAAAGAAATAGTCTAAAAATCGATTTTAGCCAAAATGATGTTAAGCGCTATTCTAAATATTTGGATGATAAACAGAGCAAATTTATAAGCGAAGCGAACAATATACTAGGTAGCAGCATCGCACCTATCGCTCAAATGAAAGTTGCTTTCAATGGAATGATTGTAAAATTAACGCAATCTCAGGCAGTAAAATTAGCAAAGCTATCAAGCGTTGCTTTTGTTGAAAAAGAAGAGCTTCTTTCGCTCAATACCGATACAGGTCCTACTCTAATAGGCGCTCCGAATGTTTGGGACGGCACCGCTACGGGTGTTGGCGCCCAAGGTGAAGGAACCATTATTGGAGTCATTGATACTGGTATTAATACAGACAACATGTCTTTCGCTGATATTGGTGGTGACGGTTATGACCATACTAATCCCTACGGTGCAAATGTTTATGTAGGCGATTGTGCGACGGGTTTTTCTTCATTATGTAACGACAAGTTGATTGGCGTTCATTCCTACCCCATTATTACCGATGTCTATTCGGACGCCGCTGTTTTTGGAGCGACTCCTCCGGCAGCAAATGGTGAAGATTACAACGGACATGGTTCTCATACAGCCAGTACCGCTGGCGGTAATATTTTACTTAACGTACCAATGTTAGATGCTCAAGCTCAAGAAGAAGGCGACGGCGTTAATTCTACCGGTTTTTCGTTTCCTCAAATCTCCGGTGTAGCGCCGCATGCAAATATTGTAGCATTTCAGGTTTGCTGGCCAGGTAATACTGGTGATACTTATGTTGCTTGCCCAAATACTGCAACGGTACAAGCTATCGATGATGCTATTACTGCTGGCGTTGATGTTATTAACTTTTCAATCGGCGGTGCCGGCGCGTGGAATAGTTCAACGGAACTCGCCTTTCTAAGTGCGCAACAAGCGGGTATTTTTGTTGCTACTTCTGCCGGTAATTCTGGTCCAACACCATCAACTACAAAAGGCGCGCCTTGGTATACTGCGGTAGCAGCTTCAACTCATGGACGAACCGTAGAGTTTAATAAAACAATTGGTAGTTTCGTTGGTGGTGACACTACAGTACCTGCTGATATTTCTGGTGCGAGTGCAACCGACGGTATTACGGCATCAATCGTTTATGCTGGTGATTATGATAATCCAAATGATGCCGCGGCCGACGACTCAGCTCAATGTTTAGCGCCATTTCCTGCTGGAACTTTTAGCGGCGAAATTGTTGTTTGTGATCGCGGTTCGATTGCTCGAGTAGCAAAGGCTGAAAACGTTTCGTCCGGTGGTGCCGGTGGTTTCGTACTTGGAAATGTTCAAGGCGGTGCTACTACAACCGATAGTGATGTTTATGTTATTCCAGGTATTCACATTAATGCAAATGATGCTGATGGCTTAAGAGCTTGGTTAGCTTCTGGTGCTGGTCATACAGCGGTAATATCTGGTTCGACCGGCGTTAGAGTTATTGGTCAGGCTGACGATATGGCTGGTTTCTCTTCTCGTGGTCCTAATTCAGATGTGCCTGATGTAATGGCACCTTCTATTGCGGCTCCGGGCGTTTCAATTTATGCAGCCTTTGCCGACCAGCAATTTGGTCATGATGTGACTGGTCCTGCAACAACCGACTATACATTTTTACAAGGTACCTCAATGGCGAGTCCTCATATCGCTGGTTCTGGCGCTTTGCTTAAGTCAGCAAGACCGACTTGGACTGCAGATAACATCCGTTCTGCGTTAATGTTAACTGCGACATCTGAAATGCGAAAAGAAGATGGCACAACACCAGCCGATCTTTTTGATATGGGATCTGGACGTGCGCGCGTTGACGTAGCAGCTCAATCTGGTTTATTAATGGAAGAAACAGGCGCCAATTATATAGCGGCGAATCCAGCAATTGGAGGTGATCCTAAAACGCTTAATATTCCAAGTATGGGAAATGTGTCGTGTCGTGGCGCTTGTAGCTGGCAGCGAACTTTTGTTGCTACTAAAGATGCAACTTGGACCACATCAGCTTCAGCTGATTCTGCCCAAGCGACTGTAACGGTTACCCCAGCTAGCTTTTCAATCCTTGCTGGTGAAACGCAAACGATTACTGTCGATGTTGCTATCAATGGTTTAAGAACCGGCGATCAAGTGTTTGGTACTGTTAATTTAACCTCTGCCGATACCACCATTCCAGATGCGAATCTTCCAATGTTTTTATCGGTGAACACCAGTAACATTCCGGCTAAAATCGAGTTAGACGCTAACCGTGATGCAGGCTCAGTGGTTTTACGTAATAATCTTGCGCTTGCGATTGACGAATTTACACCGAATGTATTTGGTTTGGATAAAGCGGCTCAAACAGCTGGTTCTGCAGGACAAGATAGCGATACTAGCTCACCATTTGATGACTTAACTGATGGAGTAGCTGTTCACTGGTTGTCTTTAGAAAATGCTTCAAAACTTCTATATGTAAAAATATCCGATCCTGAATCACCGGACTTCGATCTTTTTGTTGGTCTTGATGCCAATGGAGATGGGGTACCGGATCCAAGCGAATTAGTTTGTGTCGCTGCGACTTTCTCTGCGGATGAACTTTGTGAAGTTGAAGATGTTGACGCTGGCGAGTATTGGATTGTTATTCAAAACTGGCAGGCATCTGCAGCAGAAGCTGTTGACGCTTATACTTTATTGACAGCGTCTGTTCCTAGTGTAAATTCTGGTAACTTTACCCTAAGTGCTCAAACAAGTACTGATGAGTTCACACCATTTGATATTCGAATGAGTTGGAAAGATGACATGCAAGAGGGCGATGTTTTTGTTGGCGCTTTTGAAATTGGAACAGACTCCGATGCTTCTAACGTCGGAAATCTTGGTTCGACAATTGTTATTTTAACTCGAGGTAAAGACGATGTAGCAATGTCTGTCGATGCCAATCAAGCCATTGTTGGCGACGTCTTGTCATTCTCTATTGATGTTGCAGCAAACTTAACCGATGAAGACGCAGCGTATAGCCTTAATGCGAGTATACCGAAAGGACTAACAATTGATCCTGCAAGTTTGAGCTCAACAGTTGGAGAAGCTTCTCTGGTCGTTGATGCATCCACAGGTAGTAATATCAGTTGGGTGGCCGTTCGAGAAGGATTATTAGGGAAAGAGCCAAGTTATGCCGTTACAGATAACAATACCGATTCAAGTTGTGGATTGCCGAACTTTGGGCAAGGCAATGGCTATCTTGATTTAGCTGGATTTGGTATTGGCTTTCAACCCACTGATGGTGACACGGTTTCTGCAACCTTTGGAATCTCGGCTCCTTTCTTAGGTCAAACCTATTCGACAATTACCGCAACGGACGATGGCTTTGTTACCTTTAATGGTAATGTCGGCTCGACCCCTTGGGTGAACCAATTGTTACCTTCAAGTGCAGCTCCGAACGCTTTAGTTGCGCCATTGTGGAGAGACATGCAGTTTGATACCGCCTCTGGTTCGGGCTTAACGGTTGCTACCGCAGGTCCAACCTATACAATTGTTGAGTTCGATAATATGAAGCACTATGCTTTTTATAATGGTTCACCGACAGTTGATGATGAGCTTGATTTTGAAATACTCATTAATAATGTCTCTGGCGATATCATGTTTGCATACGACAATGTTACTCATAACTTCGGCGATCTGTTGCCAACGACTGTTGGGTACGAAAATGCGACCGGTACTTTTGGAGCTAATACTGTTTACAGTGACGGCGCTGGAAATACGATTGGAAGTGTGACGGATATAACGTCTGGATTGGTGATTTGTCATCGACTCATTCCGATTGATACCAGCGCTGCAACCATTACGTTTACCGCAACGGTTACTGCAGATGCTGCTGGTGCAGATTTAGTTAGCTGGATTTCTAGTAACAGTACTAACATTGGTGCCGAAGAAGAATCATCTTCGTTAACGGTGAGTGTTGCGAGTAATCTTGTTGTTGCAGACATTGCAGATGCAACTACTGCTGAAGACACACTACTTGCTGGAATCGTGGTAGCTTATACCGATGTTGATTCGGTTGGCAATACTATTTCCGTGACATCCGATCAAGGCGTGGCTTCTAATATTACTGGCGGAGCGACAGGCTCTACTTTTGATATCACGCCTAACCAAGATTTTAACGGCGATATGGTTGTTACTGTCACAGTGACGGATAACGAAAAGCCTGAAGATAGTGTTAGTACAACACTAACGGTCAACGTTACTCCGGTTAACGACGCTCCGGTTGTTGCAAGCATATCTGCTGGATTGTTTGTAAGAGATATTGTTATGTCGGCTACTGGAACTGATGTTGATAATGACGACAGCGGATTAACCTATTCTTGGAGACAAGTTGACGGTCCGTCAGTTAACATCGCCAATGCAAACACGGCTAATCCATCGGTTATTGGTGGAACTACCGAGAAAGGCGATTTAACTTTTGAAGTGACTATTAGCGATGGTGCCTTGTCTACGTCTAAACAGGTATCGGTGACCGTTTTTGGTAAAGGAAGTGGTTCTCTTTCTTGGTTGTTACTGTTAGTGCTAGCTGGTTTTGGTTTCCGTAGAAGACAATAATCAACTAGATACTAAAATGAAAAATTCTACCAGAAATTAACAAAGGTAGAAAAAACTAATCCGGTGACGTGCTTTGTGCGTCATCGGATTTTTCATTTAATAAGAGGCTCGATAGTCAACGCTTTCTTTTGTTCTACTTATCTATTAAAATTGCTCACCAACAATTTATAGAATGAGAAAAGAGTTGCTAAAATTAAATAGAAAAACAAAAATCATTAGCTTGTTTCTTTTGCTTTTCCCAATTGCGTCGATGTCCGGAGAAAAACTACCGCCAATCCTAGATTTCTATCCCGTCTGTCAGTACAAAACTTTAAACACTGTCAGTGTCAAAAAACGAATAAAGGATAGCAAATCGAATAACTCTGCAGTAACCGTTTCCGAGCAGCAACTCAAAGAAAAAAGATATGCGGCTTTGCTCAATAAATTAAGAAAAAAAGCACAAGAGCAAAATGCTGACGCTTTGATTTTAGTCGCTCGCCAAAATAAAAAAAGTAAACTAATTAATCAGAAAAACACTACCATGTTAACCTTTGAGGCCGAATTAGTTTCAGAGTGTAACAACCTATCAGAAGACACAAGTCGGCCTGCCAAATTCAATCATAAGGGTATGGTTTCTAAAAAGGCTTATTTTGAATCGACAAAAAAAACTGCTAAGGTAGAAACTTATCAAATATTACTTCCAGTTAAGCGATTGAAATATCGACATCCCGTTATATCCGATAAAAATGTTTCACTAACGGATGGTGTTTATGGGGTCAAACTGGGTTTTAGCTATCAACAAGTTTTAGAGGTTTTAGGTGACCCGAGTATTCAACTTTCAATTTTTAAAAATCAGTTTGTTGTCGGTTATGGTCGTCATCATTGGTTCTATTTTCAATCAGATAAGCTAGTAAAAATTGATACAACTTCATCGCCGGTTTCGATAAATCTAGTCAATCGCATCAGTTTCAGAGATTTTTTCGATGACAACTTATGGAAAATCGATCAACGTGTTCCTCATGGAATTCCTTTGGCGAAAGTTCGTAAGCTGCTGTCCATTCATTCCACGCTTTCAAAAAAAAATCAGCTCGTTATAAAACAATCTGGAAGAGAATTGCGGCTTAAATTTGATACCATTAAAAATTTCGGAAGTGAAAAACGCAGTTATAAACTCGATGGATTTTCACTACAAACGGCATCCTATCGATCCTCAGCGGTTAAAGCCGATGTTGGCCTAGCAGCACAATACAAAGTCATAGAAAACGTGTTAATGAGCCTTGACCAGGGCGAGCCAGTTGATATGCAACCACTTGCAAAGCAATTGGGAAATCCTGTGGGAAAAATTTTTATTAGTGGCGAAAAACAATTAGTCATTTTTAACCCCTATCTAGTGACCGAAATTGATAGCGGCGATTTATCAAAAATTTTGCTATCTGAAAATCTTTTTGATTCGGGTAACGGTCCAAGCAATAAAACAGAGCCATGGAACATTGCGGGTTTCAAACAGGGGACCGCTCTGGAACAATTAAGAAATCAATTGCCAGAGGATGCTTTTGAATGGGATGGCAAAGTCGAATTTGAATCCGATAGTTATCAAACGGCGTTAACCTTTGAACAAAAGGGTAAGCAGCAAGTTCTATACGAAATGGAGATCTCGCTCTAGGTCACGCTATTCGGAGGCTTTTTCTTGCTATTAGAGAGCGTTAATCGGCACATCGCAGGTCTTGAATGCGATGGAACGGCTTAAATTTGAACCTTTCGGGCAAATCGACGGATTTTTAATCAATTTGTTGCAGAGACAATGAGATTTAAGCCTAATAAGTTGGTAAGATAGCGCCCCACTGATTTCTGATGAAAATTCCAAAGTATGTCACTAATTCGAGGCGATAATCTCAGCCTAGCCTACGGTCCGCAAATTCTATTAGATAATGCTTCTTTTGTTGTCGAAGAAGGGCATAAAATCTGTTTGATTGGCCGTAACGGTACTGGCAAGTCAACCTTACTGAAACTGATTAGCGGTGAAGTGATGCCAGACGACGGCCTTATTAATCGATCTCGCCATCATCGTATTGGTTTTTTACCCCAAGCATTGCCCGAGAAAAACGATTTATCGATTCGAGAATTTGTTGAATTGGGACTGGCCGATGTCAAGCAAGCGGTTGATGAGTATCAAACATTAATTGTCGAAGACTGCATGTCGCCAAAATTGGAATCGCTAGAAGAAATTATTAATGCCCAAGACGGTTGGATGATTGACCAAAGAGTTGAGCAAACTTTAACTCGACTATCATTGGACGGTGAGTTAGTGATGGCAAACCTGTCAGGCGGTTGGCGACGACGGGCTGCTCTAGCTAAAGCGTTGGTACAAAACCCTGACTTACTGATTTTGGATGAACCCACCAACCACTTAGATTTATCGAGTATTCAGTGGTTAGAAGAGCAGTTGCTCAATTTTAAAGGGGCGTTATTATTCGTTTCTCATGATCGACATTTCGTCAATAAAGTGGCTGATCGAATCATGGAACTCGATCGAGGGCATCTTCGACTCTATCCCGGTAATTATCAGGCCTATCTAGAGTTAAAGGCCCAACAATTAAAAGATGAAGAAAAAACCAATTCTGAATTTGATAAGCGTCTAGTCAATGAAGAAAAATGGATTAGGCAGGGAATAAAGGCCCGACGGACTAGAAATGAAGGTCGGGTAAGGGCGCTAAAGAAAATGCGACAGGAACATTCCGAACGCCGCAATGTAATTGGCAATAGTAACTTCAAAGCCAGTATCGCCAAACAGGGCAGTAAGATTGTTGCTACGATGGAAAATATTCAAGTCGGTTTCGATAAGGCATTAATTTTGCCATTAACCTATATAATCCAAAAAGGCGATAAAATTGGAGTTTTAGGAGATAACGGTTGCGGTAAAACGACTTTTATCAAAACGTTGCTTGGAAAAATAGAACCCTTTAGCGGAACCTATGATGCTAGCGAAAATATTGAAGTTGCCTATTTTGACCAATTAAGAGATGGCATCGACCTGCAAAAAACAGTTTCTGATAACCTGACTGATGGTAAAGATTTTGTGATGGTCGATGGGCATCAGCGTCATGTGATCAGTTATATGGCAGATTTCAATTTTACCCCGGATCGAGTGAGAGCGCCTGCGCACTCATTATCCGGTGGGGAAATTAATCGGCTATTGCTCGCCAAGCTTTTTACTCGTCCTGCGAATCTATTTGTGCTCGATGAACCGACCAATGATCTCGATGTCGAAACTTTAGAAATCTTAGAACAAATGCTGGTTGAAATTACTGCGACGGTCATCATCATCAGTCATGACCGAGCTTTTTTGGATAATTGTTGTAGCGAATTGTTAGTCTTTGATAATCAGTTGCCTCCGCTCGGCGAAAATGTTTCCGACGAGAATAGAGAGTTATATCAGGTGATTGAAGTGACCGGCGGTTACCAAGATTGGAAGCGTTATTTACAACAAGCACTTCCGAAACCGAGCAAAGCAACCTCTAAAAAAGCGGCGCTTGCGACCGCAAAGAAATCTGCTAAAAAATTGTCCTACAAAGATCAAAAACAGTTGGATGAATTGCCGGCTCAAATCGAAACATTTGAAAATCGCGTGACTGAAATTGAGACGCAAATGGCTAGTAGCGATTTTTATAAGGACAGCGACAATTCTGCCAAGGTCTTAGTAGAGCTTGAGCAAATAAAACAATCCTTAGAAAAAGCTTATGCCAGCTGGGATGAATTAGAAGAAAAACGAGGTTAGATTACTTCATCCGTTATTTTTCGCCGTTCTAGCAGCATTTTAAGAAAATTTATAGTTGGAATTTAGTGATTAAGAGGCGATAATGTTGAGTCACATTTCGAATGTGATGCTCGGCTGTTAATTTGGCGGAAAAATATCGATCTACTTCGAGTAAGCACAATATTATTGTGAAGAGTTATTGAGTAAAACGCTTTTAAATAGGTAAAAGATAAAACATGAAATTAGCAAGTTTGAAGAATAATACCAGAGATGGTCAATTAGTTGTTGTTAAACAAGATCTTAGCCAAGCTGTAGCGGTTCCTAATATTGCCTTAACCATGCAGCAGTTAATGGACAACTGGAACGAATTGGCTCCACAGCTAGAAAATACTTATAAGCAACTCAACGCAGGCGAAATCTCAGGCGCTTTTGATTTTGTACAAAGTCAATGCGAATCACCGTTACCGCGAGCGTATCAGTGGGCCGATGGAAGTGCTTACGTTAATCATGTCGAATTAGTTAGAAAAGCAAGAAATGCAGAAATGCCAGCAACCTTTTGGACCGAACCGCTTATGTATCAAGGTGGTAGCGACGCGTTTATTGGACCTCGCGATAATATTGTGATTGAATCAACGGATTTTGGGATCGATATGGAATCGGAAGTGGCTGTAATTGTTGACGATACACCCATGGCAGCATCGCCGGATCAGGCAGAAGCAAAAATTCGCTTATTAATGTTAGTTAACGATGTTTCATTAAGAAATTTGATCCCTGGCGAATTGGCCAAAGGATTTGGATTTTTTCAAAGTAAACCTTCCAGTGCGTTTTCACCAGTGGCGGTGACTGCCGATGAGCTTGGTGACAGCTGGGACGGCAAGAAATTACATTTACCGTTGGTAACCCATTTAAACGGTGAATTATTTGGTGAGCCAAATTGCGGAATTGATATGACTTTTGATTTCCCAACTATAGTTGCCCATGCTGCGAAAACAAGACCGCTTGGTGCTGGCGCCATTATCGGTTCGGGCACCATCTCTAATGTAGATAGAAGCACTGGTTCCAGCTGTTTAGCTGAAAAAAGAATGCTCGAAATTATTGAGTCCGGAAAACCGACCACGCCATTTATGCAATTTGGTGATCAAGTAAGAATTGAAATGTTCAACAGCAAAGGCGATTCTATTTTTGGTGCAATCGATCAAGTAGTAGAGCAATACCAACCGGATAGCTCAGTAGAAATTGCGGTTGAAGCTTTTGAAAAGAACAACGGTTAGTCAATGATTAAATTATACGGTTATTGGCGCTCAACTGCGGCCTATCGGGTGAGATTGGCGCTAAATATTAAACAGATATCCTATTCCCAGGAATCCGTTCATTTAGTGAAAGACGGCGGTGAGCAACATACTGCCGAATATCGATCCATTAATCCCCAAGGATTAGTGCCGAGTCTGGTTGATGATGGTTTTGCCATTGGCCAATCTTTGGCTATTCTCGAATATCTTGAAGAAAAATATCCGCAACACCCATTGTTACCCGAAGGACTACCAGAAAGAGCGTTGGTTAGACAATTAAGCCAAGTTATTGCTTGCGACTTACATCCGCTCAATAACCTGCGAGTCTTGAAATATTTATCGAACGATCTTAAAGTTGCCGATGAACAAAAGACAAAATGGTACCATCATTGGCTATCGCTCGGCTTTACAACTTTTGAGAATCTTCTAACTAAATCCGAATTTAACGGCCCATATTGCCTCGGTGGGGAACTATCTATGGCTGATGTGTGTCTTATACCGCAGATATATAACGCCAATCGCTTTGATTTTCCAATGGACGACTATCCTCGACTACAAGAAATCAATGCACACTGTTTGAAACTGATTCGATTTCAAAATGCGATCCCAGAAAATCAACCTGACGCTGTTTGAAAGGAATTGACTAAAGATTGTCGCAATTCGATTAAATAATATAATGAGAAGTTAAAAAATTTATGCCTATTCTTAACAAAAATTACAAGTTTTCGCTTTTGTCGGTCTTCATGTTTAGCGTCGGCTTTGCGCTGCAAACAAGCGCTGCAGATTATTATCAAATTGTCGATTTAGGCAATTTGGGAGGCGATAGCACGGAAGGTTTTTCAATTAATAACGCGGGCGATGTGGTCGGAAATGCCAGTGGCACCGATTTTGCCGACCATGCTTACGTCTACCGTAATCAACAAATCACTGATTTAGGATTTTTACCTTATTCAAGTGACAATATTAATGGTAATAGTTTCGCGTTCGCCATTAATAACAACAATTTGGCGGCAGGCTATTCGACTGAGACAGTCTTGGATGCTGAAGATAAAGAAATTTTTCTAAATTTTGGCGTTTATTATGACACTGATACGTTAACCGTTAACCGCATTCCGCAATTCGCACCTTCCGATCAAAAAGAATCTCGAGCATTCGCGATCAATGATAATAATATTGTGGTGGGATTTGGTTTCTATGATCCACCCGATGATGTTGGTACTAACGGTGATCCAGTTTCAATTATTTATAATCGTGGTTTCTTTTATGATATTGACAATAATTTGCTATCGTTGGTAGATCCTATCGACACCGCGAATCAAGATAGTTTACAAAATTTAGTCTTGAGAAGTATAAACATTAATAATTATGCTGTTGGAGTTAGTGCACAAACTGTTGACTCTAAGTTAGCAAATCAGGTTGTTGGGGTAGATCTTGCCTCACCAAATCAAGTTCAAATTATTGAGATTTTTGGTGGTTCACAGCAGCAGCCTTGGTCAATAAATGATGCAGGAAAATTTGTCGGCAGAGCATTAACTAGTGATAATCAGCGTTTTGAAGCATTTATTTATGATCTTGCGACTTCAGAAGCCACCGGGTTAGGAGTTTTGAATGAAAGTTCGGCCTATTCAGAGGCATTTGATATTAACGAAAGCGATCAAGTGGTAGGAACGTCTCAGACAGAAGGTTCGCCGTCTATTCTTCACGCTTTTCTCTATGAAAACAGCACATTAAAGGATCTCGATAGCTTGATCGGTTGTGATACTGGTTGGCGATTGAATGAAGCGCGATCGATTAATAATTCAGGCGTGATTACGGGTTCAGGAATTCTAAACGGGGAACGACGTGCATTCATGTTATTACCGATTGCTGGTACTGCTCCCGATTGCAGCGAGACGATTGAAACCGATACCGGTGGTGGTTCATTGCCACCATTCGGAATTTTTCTTATGGCGATTGTTGGTTTATTTAGTAGGGCCAAGAAAAGATAATTGGATATCTTTTCATTATCTCAAGCTAAAGGTAGGTAAAAAAAGGGCGAAAGCCCTTTTTTATTGTTCGGAAATAACGCGACAAGGACTACATATTAGGATAATTAGGTCCACCGGCGCCTTCAGGAGTCACCCAAGTAATGTTTTGGCTAGGATCTTTTATATCGCAGGTTTTACAATGGACGCAATTTTGGGCGTTAATTTGAAAACGAGGATTGTTTCCTTGATCGTCTGTGATCACTTCATAAACTCCCGCTGGACAGTACCGTTGGGCTGGTTCATCAAAGTCTCTCAAGTTCACTTCAATTGGAATATTGTTATCTTTAAGCTTTAAATGTACCGGCTGATCTTCCTCATGATTGGTATTAGAAATAAACACTGAAGTTAGTTTGTCGAACGATAAAATACCATCCGGCTTTGGGTAGTTTATCGGCGTGCATTCAGCGGCTTTTTTCATTTGCGCGTGATCGGGTTTAGGATCGCTTAGTGTCCACGGCAGAATTCCGTTGAAAATATTGATATCAATGAAACAGTAAGCGGAGCCTAAAAGATTGCCCCATTTGTGTTGAGCAGGTCCAAAATTTCGCTGCATATGAAGTTCTTTCCAAGCCCATGAACTTTTATAGGCTTGGCTATAATTGTCAAGCGTATCACCTGCCCGATCGTCTTTTAGTGCATCAAAAATAGTTTCCGCTGCAATAATGCCAGACTTCATTGCGGTGTGCGATCCTTTGATCTTGGCGAAATTAAGCGTACCGGCATCATCTCCAATTAATAATCCGCCAGGGAAAACCATTTTTGGTTGCGATTGCAAGCCGCCTTTAACGATTGCTCGTGCGCCATAGGAAAGTCGCTCACCGCCAACTAAAGTTTGACTTATTTTTGGATGATGTTTGTATCGTTGAAATTCATCAAAAGGACTCACATGAGGATTGCTATAAGATAAGTCGACAATAAACCCAACAGCGACCTGATTGTCTTCAATGTGATATAGAAAACCGCCACCAGCGCTGTTTGATTCAGTCATTGGCCAGCCTGCGCTATGTACAACTTTACCGAGCTGGTGTTGCTCAGCCGGTATTTTCCAGATTTCTTTAATGCCAATACCATAATGTTGTGGTTCTTTGCCTTTATCCAATTCAAATTTTTCAATTAATTGTTTACCAATATGGCCTCGGCAACCTTCAGCAAATACTGTGTATTTTGCGTGTAGTTCCATGCCTGGCATATAACCATCTTTTTGTGAACCGTCTTCGGCCACACCCATGTCCCCTGTCAAAATACCTTTAATAGTGCCATTTTCGTGATAAAGGGCTTCGCTCGCACTGAAACCGGGGAAAATTTCGACGCCAAGAGCCTCCGCTTGCTCTGCGAGCCAACGGCACAAATTGCCCAAACTAATGATGTAATTACCGTGATTATGCATGGTTTTGGGGGCGAATAAATTGGGGATTTTTAAGGCTTTTGTCGCCGAATTCATTAAATATATTTCATCACCACTGACTTCAACCTTAACTGGTGCGCCTTTTTCTTTCCAATCGGGAAAAAGTTCAGCCAGTGCTTTGGTTTCAAAGACCGCACCCGACAAAATATGGGCGCCGACTTCAGAGCCTTTCTCGACCACACAAATGGTGGTTTCTTTTTGCTCTTGTTGGGCGATTTGAGCGAGCTTTATTGCGGTCGATAGACCGGCCGGTCCGGCTCCGACGATGACAACGTCAAATTCCATCGATTCTCTTTCAACGGTTGAGTTATCCATTGTGATTACTCCGTAGGCATGAATGATTACGCTTTATCAGTTATTAACGAAAGTTATAGTCGATATAGCTTTAAAGTGCCGCATTATACCCGATTTTTGTTGACGTTAAACGCATAAAACGGCAAGATCGCGCTACTTCTTAGATGTTTATTTTATTAGCTAGAATTATACACAGGTGTTTGTATGAAATTATTAGTGACGGTGAAACGCGTGGTTGACTATAACGTCAAAGTTCGCGTCAAAGATGATCATTCCGGGATCGAAACTGCGAATGTTAAAATGTCGATGAACCCTTTTTGTGAAATCGCGGTGGAAGAGGCTGTTCGTTTGAAAGAAAAGGGGGTTGCGACGGAGATTGTGGTAGTTTCTATTGGCCCTCAACAATGTCAAGAAACGTTAAGAACCGCACTGGCGCTTGGTGCCGATCGCGCAATATTAATTAAAACCGATGAAGAAGTTCAGCCTTTGGCAGTTGCAAAATTATTGAAAGAAGTGGTTGCCAAAGAATCACCAGAGATGGTGATTATGGGTAAACAATCCATTGATGGTGATAATAATCAGTCAGGTCAAATGTTAGGCGCACTGCTTGATTGGCCACAAGGCACGTTTGCTTCAGAAGTTAATGTGGCTGACGGAAAGGTTGCAGTAACCCGTGAAATTGATGGTGGATTGGAAACCGTATCACTAAACCTGCCAGCGATAGTGACTACCGATTTGCGTTTGAACGAACCCCGATTTGCTTCTTTACCCAATATAATGAAAGCAAAGCGTAAACCTTTAGAAGAAATGTCGCCGCAAGATCTTGCCGTCGATATTAGCCCGCGAGTTGTGACTTTGAAAGTCGAGCCACCCGCGTCTCGGGAAGCGGGTATTAAAGTTGAGTCAGTTGAAGAATTAGTTGCAAAACTTAAAAATGAAGCGAAGGTGATCTAATGACTACTTTAGTAATAGTAGAACATAATAATCAGGATTTAGCGGCAGCAACTTTAGCAACGCTTAGTGCTGCAATAAAAATTGGTGCTGATATTGATATGCTCGTTATGGGAAGTGATTGTCAAAGCGTGGCTGAACAAGCTGCGGCTTGCACTTCTGTCAATAAAGTTTTGAAGGCGGATAACGCTTCTTTGGAACATCCTAGCGGTGAAAGTTTGGCAGCAATTGTGGTCGCCAACGCACGAGAATATAGCCATATCTTGGCAAGTGCTACCACATCGGGTAAAAACTTTATGCCGCGGGTTGGCGCCAAGTTAGATGTTCAACCGATTTCTGATATTACGGCGGTTGAGAGTGAAGATACTTTTAAACGACCTATTTATGCCGGCAATGCAATTGCGACTATTCAATCAAACGATCCGGTTAAAGTGATCACCGTTCGCGGAACTGGTTTTGATGCCGCAGATGCCACCGGCGGAAGTGCTAGTATTGAAGAGATAGATGTCAGTGAGTTAATTTCGGCGCAGTCGACCTTTGTTTCGCAAGAATTAACGGTTTCGGAACGTCCAGAATTAACCGCGGCAGATATTATTATTTCTGGTGGACGCGGCATGCAAAGTGGCGACAATTTCCATTTGCTTGAAGCCATTGCCGACAAATTAGGCGCAGCGGTTGGGGCATCTCGGGCGGCGGTTGACGCGGGATTTGTACCGAATGATTATCAAGTGGGTCAAACGGGTAAAATTGTCGCACCGGATCTTTATATTGCTGTTGGTATTTCTGGGGCTATTCAACATCTAGCTGGAATGAAAGACAGTAAGGTCATTGTTGCAATAAATAAGGATGAAGAAGCACCTATTTTCCAAGTTGCGGATTACGGTTTAGTGGCCGATCTGTTTAAGGTTCTTCCTGAGCTAAATGACGCGCTTTAAAGAAAACTAAATATTAATATTCACCATAGCTTGTAAAGTGAAACTATGTTGGTGGGGAGGTACGAAGTTTCGGAGAAGAATCAATAGTTAAATATTTTTTTTTATTTTTTCTTTCTGTTTTTCGTGCCTCTTTAGTGAAAGCTTTTTTAAGGCAAAAAAAAGCCTGATAAAAAACATCAGGCCTAGAAAAAGCTAAACTCGGCAGAGATTAGCGAAACTACTCATTTTTTCTAAATTTTATATCTCTAGTTATCAATACTCGGCATGACTACCCGCATTTAGAATCGCCACAACTCAAGCAAGTCATGCATCCATCCATTAAAATAGCGGCTTTAGTCATGCATTTCATACACATTTGCGCGCCAGCTGGATAATCTGCGGTGGCTTCCGAATTGTTACTTTGCATGGCATCGTATTCGGCTCTTTTATCATCGACTAATTTTTGCTGGTGCTCATCGAGTTCATCATCTTTTAGTAAGCCGATCATTTTTAAGTGAGATTCAATCGCATCGCCAATTTCGGCAACTAATGATGGCATATACTTTCCACCGGGTTTGAAATAACCACCTTTTGGATCAAAAACAGCCTTTAACTCTTCCGCCAGAAAAGTACAATCACCGCCTTTTCGAAAAACGGCAGAAATAACTCGGGTTAGCGCCACCACCCACATAAAGTGATCCATATTTTTCGAATTGATAAATATTTCGAACGGCCGTCTGAGTTCATGCTCCGTACCTTGATTGAGCACAATATCATTAATGGTCATGTAAAGCGCATGATCAGAAAGTGGTGTTTTTACTTTATAGGTTGAGCCCAACAGCATTTCAGGTCGTTTAACACTTTCATGCATTTGAACAATTTCAGCGCTTTGTTTTTTTTCTACAGGCGCTGGAGCCGCTAAATTTGTTTCAGCTTCTTCGTCCTTTTTAACTTTATAACCGACAATGGTTTGAGTAATTTGTTTTGCCATTTGTTTATCCAAAATTCTTAAGTGTGTCTATTAAATAGTGTCTAGTTGTTGGCTCTTTCTTTATGTAAGAGCCAATCCTTATGTTTTAAAGCTTACCGTAATAACCTTCTTTTAAGGCATCGAACAGATTAGCAGCAGTGTGTGTTTCGCCGTCATATTCAATTTCTTCATCACCTTGAAAGTCGACGGTAGAACCATCTTCTAAAGTAAATTGATAAGTTGTATTTTTTAAATCGTCTTCTTTAACTAATACGCCTTGAAAGACTTCAGGATTAAAGCGGAATGTCGTGCATCCCTTTAGTCCTTGTTTATAGGCGTACAAATAAATATCTTTAAAATCGTCAAACGGAAAATCAGTCGGTACATTGGCTGTTTTAGAAATTGACGAGTCAATCCATTTTTGTGATGCCGCTTGAATATCAACATGCTCTGTCGGCGTGATCGAATCAGAGGTGATAAAATAGTCGGGCAGTTTTTCTTCTTCTTTGTCGCTAAAGGGCATCGCATCGGAATTAACTAATGTTCTGTAAGCCAATAACTCATAAGAAAAAACATCAACTTTTTCCTTGCTCTTTTTACCTTGTCGAATCACGTTACGCGCATAATGATGAGCAAAGCTTGGTTCAATTCCATTGCTGGCATTGTTTGCAAGCGATAAAGAAATAGTACCGGTTGGCGCAATCGAGGAATGATGAGTAAATCGTGCGCCTTGAATAGCTAACGCCTCGACAAGCTCAGGTTCAACTGTTGCGATTTGTTGCATATAACGGCTATACCTTGCGTGAAGGACTTTCCCTTTCACTTTTTGACCAACCTTAAATCCATCTTTAACCATTTCTGGGCGTTTATGTAGCATTTCACCGGTGACTTTAAAGTCCTCATCCATAATAGGAGCCGCGCCTTTTTCTTTGCTGAGCTCTAATGCTGCTTTCCATCCTTCTACTGCCAATACTCGGGTGACTTTATCGGTAAAGTCGACCGATTCTTTGCTACCATATTTTTTGCATAACATGGTCATAGTCGAACCTAATCCTAGATAACCCATACCGTGCCGACGTTTCGAATTGATAGCATCTCTTTGGCCAATTAAAGGAAGCCCATTAATTTCGACCACATTATCGAGCATACGAGTAAATATTTGCACAACCTTTTCAAACTTTTTCCAGTCGAATTCAGCTTTACCGGAGAATGGTTTATTAACAAAACGGGTTAGGTTTATCGAACCCAACAAACAAGAACCATAAGGCGGCAATGGTTGTTCACCACACGGATTAGTCGCTCGAATATTTTCACAAAACCAATTGTTATTTTTGTCGTTGACCTGATCAATTAAGATAAATCCAGGCTCGGCAAAATCGTAAGTGGATGACATGATTAAGTTCCACAATTTAGAGGCTTTAATGGTTTTATGAATACGGCAAGCAACCTGCCCAACATCGTTGGTAATGTAGCTTTCTGTAGTGGGCCATTCTCGCCAAACAACATTGGATGCGTCTGCAATGTCGATATTGTCGATTTCAATTTCTTTTTGAGTCATTGGGAATATTAAATGCCAATCTGAATCGTTGATAACGGCATCCATAAACTCATCAGTAATTAATAACGACAAATTAAACTGACGTAATCGGCCATCTTCTCTTTTTGCGCGAATAAAATCTAAAACATCGGGATGGCTAATATCAAATGTTGCCATTTGTGCACCACGACGTCCTCCCGCTGAAGAAACGGTAAAACACATTTTGTCGTAAATATCCATAAAGGACAGTGGGCCCGAAGTGTAAGCACCAGCGCCAGAAACGTAAGCGTCCTTAGGTCTTAATGTAGAAAATTCATAACCAATGCCACAACCGGCTTTGAGAGTTAAACCCGCTTCATGAACTTTTTCTAAAATATCGTCCATAGAATCGGTAATGGTTCCAGAAACGGTACAATTAATGGTTGAAGTTGCTGGTTTGTGTTCAAGCGCGCCGGCATTGGACATAATTCGACCAGCAGGAATTGCGCCGTGCCTTAACGCCCATAAAAAGTCTTTATGTACCGCTGCTTGTTTGTCGTCATCCTCAACTTCTGCTAGTGCTTTTGCAACTCGTTGGTAGGTTTCATCAATTGAACTATCAACGGGTTCGCCATCCTTTGATTTTAGTTGGTACTTGGTTTGCCAAATATCGACGGAAGTATTCTGAAAATCGATTTGAAAATTTTCTGGTGTCTTCGTTTGCTTTAATGATGCTGTCATTAACAGTTTCCCTCTGAATATCCAATTGCGCTGATTGCAGTCGGCGCTTATTCTAGTTATTAGTTTGTGATTTTTTTTATCTGATTACTATCCGATTATTAGCTTATAAACACTAACAATTACCATCGTTTTTTATACAGATTCATTTAACGCCATCGGCCAGTCGAATGGGCTCAGAATGACACAACTGTGAACAAATTCTGTATAAACTATGCACAAGGTTGTTGACAACCGGTGTATTGTTTTGACCGGCTTTGCTAACTTCCAAAATTCGTTAGAAATCAACCGATTACTACATCTGGTAGTTGTTGCGCTAGTGGGTACACAATATATAGGTGAAGCCCTGTAATGTAAAGCACAATATAGGAAAAATATTAGTTAAAATAGATGGCACAAATTTTGTATTTATCTCACACCGCAATTTATAGGGCGTGTGGACTATTTCGCTGGTTTTAAGTCCCATTATTGTTCAAAAAATTGATAAATATCAGTATAAAATCATCGATAAAAGGCGATAGAGTTCGCATAAAAATTGACTTAATATCTCTCGCACCGAGAATTCTAATTAGGATGTCCCGCAGATAATTAACACTGGCTAAATGATGTATTTTTAACAATGTTTTTTTGCTAGTCTTATATTCAGCGTTTATATTGATGAGACAACAAATGGAAGCAGATTTAGTCGTATTAAAATTTGGCGGTAGTAGTGTTGCGGAAGTCGCCCACTGGAATACCATCGGCAAATGTGTTCAGAATCAACTCGACAAAGGGAATCGGCCGCTTTTAGTTTTGTCGGCGCTACGGAATGTATCTAATTTATTAGAAGCGCTACTTCATCAAGCACTGTCAGGTGTTTATATTAGAGCGGTGAACCATTTAAGAGAACTACATAATGGTTTTGCTAGCCAGTTGGGATTGAATATTCACCAATCGTTAGAGCCCTGGTTTATTCAACTAGAAAGCGATTGCGAAGCCATCAACAGCAGCCATACTATTTCTCCAAAACTGCATGCTCGAGTATTGGCAATTGGCGAACTACTTTCGACCACTATTGGATCAGAATTTTTAACTCAGCAGGGATTCGATGTTTGCTGGCAAGACGCCCGTGACATATTAAAGTCGGGGGATAAGAGCGATCCATGGCACCACTACACTAGTGCGCAATGTGACTATCAACCGAATAAATTGAATGAACTCAATCTATTCCCAAATTGGCAATCATTAACGCCAATCATTGTCACCCAAGGTTTTATCGCCTCAGACAAACATCAAGATACGGTTCTTCTGGGGCGCGAAGGCTCCGATACCTCTGCATCTTATCTCGCGGCGCTTCTAAAGGCCCAAAAACTTGAAATTTGGACCGACGTTACCGGAGTTTTTAGCGCCAATCCGAAGGAAATACCCAACGCGCTGCAGCTACCTAACTTGAGCTATCGGCAGGCGTCATTGATGGCTCGTTTCGGGGCTAAAGTTTTGCACCAGAGAGCCATGCAACCGATGGCTGAGAATTCCATCGATATAAATGTTAGGTGCACCAGTGATCCTGAACATCCGGGCACTTTTATTAGTGACCGTGGCGCTGAGAACTTACCGATTGTGGCGGTGGTTGTTGAATCGGATATCTGTCAAATCAAATTTGCCAAGTTTGGCTGTGACTCAGAGCGCTCCCAATTCCGGCAATCGATAACCAAATTCGGTTATGACACTTTATTAAAATACCTAACAGATTCCCAAGAGCATTGGCTGCTTAACTACACTAATAGCGACCTTGCTCAACCGGAGTCAAGGGAAATACAAGGGTTGATTAGAAATAGGCTGTCGATTAATTCGAACTGCGCACTGGTTACGTTGATTGGTGAGCCGCGAAAACTTCTCTGGAAAGCAAAAGCCATGGATTTTATTAGACAATGGAATTCATCTGAAATTCTTGATATTTATCCCAATAAAAGAAATGACCGGTTGAGTATTTTGCTTACGTCAGATAATTATCTTGATTTTTATCAAAAACTCCATCAATCGGTGATAGGGTAATCGGTCGTTTTTACTACTGTTCGGCTATAAGTTAGCTTATTTTTCCGGTCTTTTTGAAGCGTTTTTATTGGATGGATTTTTGCTCGCTATAAGCACCACCGCCGCCAATAATATTAAGACGCCAAAAAATATTGCTATCGAGGTAGGATTATTTTGGGATTCTTCAAAAATAATGTTATGCAGATTAAGTCCCCATAAGTCGACCCATCCAATGATTACCGCAAAAAGAGAGCCCAAAACGCCAAATCGCTTCAACCTTGCGGCCTGTTTTTGGCCTACGTGGTCAGCAATATATTGTTCGATTTCTTGGGTGTCGCTAGAAGTTTCTGCTAATAGCTCTTTAATTTCCAGCGCTTTTTTATTGGCGTTACAAAATAAGTTATGGTTAGTATTACCGCTAATCTGGCTGTAACGAAAATTTAATCTGAAGTCATAAAGTTTAGTTCTAAATTCTCTCAGCTTGGCCAAATTTTCATTAGTGGGGTTTCTCATATCGACTTTTTCGTTATCGGGTGTATTGGTCGCCATTTCGCGTAAAAATATATATTCAGAGTAAGTTAGCATAACCAACGGCGCGTAAGCATTCGGAATGGCTGAGACATTAAAATTTCTAATCGATTCGGGAATATTTTCACCGCAACAGATAAAATCGACATAGGTGGCAGCTCCCTCTAAACAAAATGCGTGGGTAATTGGTTTAAATGGTTCAAAGTAGTCGATTTGTTCTTCGATTTTTTCCGGTAGATAAAGCTCGTGGTATTTTCTGGCTAGTCTAAAGATGAATTTTTTTCTTTGCTCCCGATCGAGCCCTTGGTGGGTTGCCAAAAAGCTATAAGCGTAGGTATTTTTGCGATCGTCGGTCGCTTTTAGCTGAATTGTTTTTCCCGTTGCAAGCGGTATTAATCCATCCACTAACCCCGAAAGGCCTTGAGTTTTTGTTGAAGTGGATTGATTGTTGGAATTTTCAGGTGAACTCGGGTTATTTTCTATTTCGCCCCAGTCAATGACTGGCGACCGGGTATCATCACTATTTCGGCAAATTACGTAGTTTATTTCTTGTAACTCTTCTATCCATTTTATACTGATCCCATTCGGTTCGGGCTGCCTAAAGGATAAATCGATGACTAATATTCCAATGCCCGTATTGAGTCCGTAAAACCAAACACTATTGAACATCATCGGCCAATATAGACCATTTAAAGGGGGAGACAAATCTCTATCGGCCAATCGTTTTAGCGCCGCGGCCTCCGCAAGAAGGGAAATTCCTTTGCCTGGATTCTGCGCCGAACCTCTATTTAATAAACTAATCCCATCATCAGACAGCCTAATCGGCTGCATTCCGAAAAATCCTTCAGAGATAGCATTCTCTTTAATACCGTTGACTAATTTATTGGCAAAGGGGTGAATTCGATTATCTAATTCAGTTTCTTGTAACTGCCAAAGTTTTGAGTTGAGTTGACTATCGTCAATATTAGGCGATAAAAAAGAAGCTGAGTTGATTAAATCCTTTAGACTAATTTTTGCTATTTGATCAGAAAAAAGTCGATAATCGTTTGTAGATGCATTTGAATCGAAGGTATACGGGAAATGAAGTCGAATAGAATGATCAAGATTTCGTGGCATAATTGGCTCGTTATTCCCAGGTTCTTTGAATAGATAGGAATAGTTTGCTTAAAAACCAGCAAAATATCCAGTCGTTTCAGTAATTTCTCTGGGCAAGAACGTTTTTCAAGCTTGAGAGTCTTCTTAGCGCTTATCCATTTGTAAAATAAAGGATTTTCGCCTATTCTAGATGCCATAACCCCGACAATCTTCGGAAAACCCTACGCTTTGCTCAAACTCGGTAAAATTGCTTGTCACGAATGCGACTTATCGGTTTCGTTACCCAGTCTTGCTGATGGTGAAAAGGCGAGTTGTCCTCGTTGTGGTTTCGTTTTTACTCGATACTTTACTCACGCGCGAAGCAAGCTGTTTGCCTTTGCAACCACGTCATTAGTTTTTATGGTGCTAACGCTTCTTTTTCCTTTCTTAGTTTTTACATCGCAGGGCAATCAAAAAAGCGTTTCATTTATCCAGAGCATGCAGAATATGGGCGGTGATACTTATTTGGTTGTTGTGCTATTTATGCTATTGACTACTTTTGTAATCCCAGCGGTGGTGTTGGTCGGCACTAACTATGTTTTACTTTCTTCGAAATTATCTAAGGCCTTTCCTTATACCAAACTGATTTTACGAGTTGTGTTTTATTTGCAGCCATGGAACATGGCGGAAATATTTTTGTTAGGGATTTTAGTGAGTATGGTCAAAATTGCATCTCTGGCACAGGTCGACTTCGGTTGGTCCTTTTACGCTTTTATTTTTTATATTTTGAGTATGGCTGCCACTCGGTTGTTTTTAGACAAATACCAAGTATGGCGATGGTTGTCTCATCATGAGACTCGATCACAATTAGGCCAAGGTATCTAGCTATGGATAATATCCATCGATCGGAAAATAGCGCCACAGGTACTGGTACAAGTACTGTCACAAGTACTGCCACAGATATGGGCAAACATGTGTGCGCAATGTGTTATCAAATGTGCAGTAAAGATCTGAAAAAGTGTGAACAGTGTGGCGCAACTATTCATGATCTAAATCGAAATAGTCTTCAAAATACTGTTGCCTTGTTAATAACTTCCGTTATTTTATATATTCCGGCGAATCTTTTTCCAATTATGTATACCACTTATCTCGGGGAAAGAACTGCCAATACCATTATTGGAGGCGTAGTAACCTTGTGGCAACATGGCTCCTATCCCATCGCAATGGTTATTTTCATCGCTAGCATTATGGTGCCTGTGGTTAAGATTATTGCTTTGGGTTGGTTGTGTTATTCGGTCAACACCAGGAGAATACGTTTTTATAAAAATAACCATATGATGTACAGAATCACGGAATTTATTGGCCGTTGGTCGATGGTGGATATTTTCGTTGTTGCGGTACTGGTCGCACTGATTCAGCTAGGAAATTTAATGAATATAATGCCCGGTGAAGCGACTATCGCATTTGGGGCGATGGTGATCACCACAATGTTAGCGGCGTTTAGTTTTGAACCAAGACTTATTTGGGCTAAGTCGAATACTAATAAAGAGATAGTTTTCAATGGTAAATAAAAAGCAACCCGGTCAGCAAGACTCGAGCACCAGTATCGAACAAGCCGCCGATAAAATAACTGATGTTGTCGCCGAAGTGTCAGCTGTTCACAAAATATCTAAAGTATGGTTTATTCCCATTGTTGCTATTTTTATTGGATTTTGGATGGTCTATCAAAATTGGGCTAATCAAGGGCCGTTAATAACGATATTTTTTGAAACGGCCGAAGGTATTGAAATTGATAGTACTAAAATAAAACTGAGAGAAATCACCATTGGAAAAGTGGTCGATCTGAAATTGAACGAAAAATTCAGCGGTATTCAAATCACCGCCCGACTAGAAAAAAATACTGATGAATTATTGAAGATAGATACCGAGTTTTGGGTGGTAAAACCGCGGATCGGTAATGGCGGGGTTTCCGGTTTATCAACACTTTTATCCGGCGCTTATATCGAAATGTCTCCTGGAATTAAAGAGGATCCCCGATTTGATTTTGTGGGACTAGAAAATCCTCCCGTTACGCCGTTAGGTACTCCGGGTCTACGTATTACCTTAGATAGCAATAGTCAGTCAGGGTTAGATGTCGGCGATCCTATTATTTACGGTGGTATTAAGGTTGGAAGAATCGAGTATGTTCATTTTAATGTCGATGAAAGAACGGTTTATTACAATGCATTTATCGAACGACCCTATGACCGTTTGGTTACCACCAATACCCGGTTCTGGAAAATAAATGGGATAGAATTCGATTTATCTTCCGACGGCTTACAGGTTCACACCGGAACATTCGAAACCTTTTTAGGTGGCGGAGTGACTTTTGATGTACCTGCTAATCTTCCAAAAGGAGAGCTGATTACCAAACGCGCTTTCTTTACCATTTATCCTGATAGGGAAGCTGTTTTGGATAAGCAATATAAAAATGCTCAGGAATTCATTTTACTTTTCGGTCAGTCCATCCGTGGTTTACGGCCTGGCGCCCCAGTTGAATATAAAGGCGTACGAATTGGAACGGTTGTAAGAACAGACATAAATTATAAAGATATGGGTAATTTACTAGACAGAAAAACTCGTATTCCGGTATTGGTACGTATCGAACCTGCACGGATTGGCTTGGGTGATAGCCGTGAAGATATTCCAAAAGTGAAAGTTTTAGTAAACCAGATGATTCAATCGGGTTTACACGGCTTTATTAGCTCTGGAAGTTTGCTGACCGGTAGCAAATATATTGAAATACAGTATGTTGAGAACACCCGTTCAAAGGTGCAATATTTCAACGAGTATCAAGTGATACCAACGGCAGCAAGCGAAATCGATAACTTGCTAGAAAAACTGGACAATATATTGGGGAGCATTGAGCAGCTTTCGCTCGATCAATTGGTTGATAACGCGAGTTTGGCAATGGCTGAAATGAAAATTGCGATGGTTAATTTTAGCAATGCCTCGGAGCAAGTAGACAAACTACTGGATAATTCAGAAAGCGAACATCTAATTGCAAATATTAATAAAATGCTAGCCGGTATCGAACGGCTAGCGCAAGATTTTTCAGAAGGTTCGAAAACACATCAAGATATCCAGAAAATGATTACCGCTTTGGAAAGTATGCTGAAGGAACTCACACCTGTTTTGTCACAACTTAATCGACAACCTAATAGCTTGATTTTCGGCGATAAGAAAAAACAAGAAATCGAACCACAAGGTAAAAACAATGAACAATAAAAAAATCATTAGTTTGCTCGTTGCATTGATGCTATCAAGCTGTGCAAGTGAAACTGTGAACACTAAATATTATAAACTCGGTAGCGTGGATATGAACACAGACGCTGAGACTAAAAATGGTGTTAATAATCGAGAAGTAAAATCTAACGTAGCCAAACGACCGCTTCTTTTAATAGAACCTATCTTGTTGGCTGACTTTTTAAGGCAGCCGGGATTGGTAATCCAAAAGGCAGACCACCAATTGCAAATTTCAAACGTGCATCGCTGGGCTGAGTCTTTGGAAAGTGCGGCATTGAGAGTGCTGCGTATTCAGCTAGAAAAACGCTTGCCAAACTATCGAATTGAAAATCAAAATGGTCGCTGGAAAACGCCTCCTAAACGTCGTTTGAGTATTGAACTCACTCAATTTCAAATAGATAACAATAACAACCAAGTAGTCAGTACTGGTACTTTCTGGTTGTTTGACGAACAGCGAAATTTATTAATAAAAAAAGGGTTTGATATTCAGCAACCATTACTAAAAAACGGATATGCCCACGCTATTTCCAAGCTTGAATTTTCTTTGCTGAAGCTTGCGGAAATTATTGCTAAAAATAGTAACAACTTCGAAGGGTAATAAATACCAAAAGCCGGTATAAACGAAAACTAGTAATTTTTGAGAGCTAAATTAAGGTTAAGATCATCATGAATGCTTCTACTCAATATTAAGCAAAAACAGGACTGAAAGTTACTAACCCTCAGAGGTTACTTTCGAATGATTTACTGTTCGAGCAACGGATCGACTAATAAGCCCAACGCGTGTCCAAGTTTGCCACTCCAACTTTTCTCTTTTTAATACACGATTGAGGCTTCTGCAAAGTGCCTGAAACTCAACTAGCTCAATAACATAAAATAAAATCCAGGCGATTGGTGCGAGCAGCATTAAGTTTAGATGAAACTTGACTTTGCTATCAAATAGAATTTGTAAAGTTATTAATCCCGCGATTAGGCAGATCATCAATATTAGTGGCAGGTATTGATCTGTATAAAATGTGTATCCATAGAAAAGGCTAAGTAAAAGAGGTTCTATTAAAAGCATTAACTCTGCGTATATTGCGACTGGTAGAACTAACAAACTCAGATAAGGATTGTGTTGCTTCGAGGCGCTAAAAACTAATGTTCGGTGTTTGCTATAAGTTAAAAGCCGACCGAATTTCCAACGAAGTCGTTGTGAGCATAAGCTTTTCCAGTCTGAAGGGCCTTCGGTATATACAACTGCGTTAGAGGCATAACGGGTTTTATAGCCTGCTGCAAGCAGTCGGGTAGATATCTCGACGTCTTCAGTAATAATATTCGGATCAAATCCACCGACTGCTTCAAGAGCTTCTTTACGGTAGGCTGCTGCTGCGCCGCCGATTATGTGAACGGCGTTAAAGTTTGAGTCTGCCCGTTTGAAACAGAATCCTTGCAAATACTCCAATTGCTGCAATAGCTCGATTGGTTTTTTTCGATTACCCACTATGACATTTCCAGCGACTGCCGCCACTCGGCTATCAGTGAAACGTCTAAGCATGTTCGTGATCATATCTTTGTCCATGACACTGTCTGCATCAAGGGTGACCACAATTTCACCGTTAGCGATCCGTAAACCATGATTCAATGCGATCGCTTTACCGCCATTGGGAAGTTTTAAATATTTGATGGTGGCTGGTAGCCTTTCTGGTGGTAACTTGGATTTCGAAGTGGTTTTTTGTTCGTAATCTTGAATAAACTTAGAAACTAGGCGATGGGTATTATCGCTAGAGCCGTCATTGATTATAATAATTTCCAGTGCACTATATTGGGTATTAACTATCGAGCGTAGCGTTTTTAGAATACCTATTTCTTCGTTCCAAGCGGGGACTAAAACTGAGACTAAAGGCACATTCAGTTGATCGATTTCTTCGTTTCTAAATTTTTCTAACAGCGGATAAAGCGGCAAACTAACGAGCTGAATCAGATATTTAAACAAGATTGGCGACATTAAGAACAATAAAAAGGTCCTGATACTATCAAGCTCGTGACCAACCTGCGCTTGACGATTTACTCCAAGACTTATTACAGAATAGGTAACAATATAAAGCACGCATAATAAAACACAGCATTGGAGCATAGGCTTGGCTGTGCCATTTGTTGAATTATTCAGACCCCTACAATCCTTTTCATTCATAACGGGAAAACTATTTTTATTTTTTGTGCCGGCGATTATGCCATTTTTTTCGACTCATTAATCAATATTGTTACGAATATTCAGAATTTATTATCTCGTTTTGATAACTAGTTCGATCTTATCCGCTTATTTATCTCGATTTTCCTCCATTAATGGAGAATACCTCCATTGATACTTTTTGAAAGAGCGCTAAAATACATATCTTCTATTGTCCTAAAATCGCTTGGTCGCGGATTAGGTTTTCCGCTCATCAGGTCCCATATCAGCCAGGGTATTTCATATTGAGATTTATTAAGTAATTCGACTTTTTGACCATTTTCGAAAAGCAAGGCGATATTTTGTTTGTTAGAAAATCGATAGGACGCGGTACGGCTTAAGACAGACGGAAGATGATCGGAGGTTATCAATACGATTGAATTAGGGTCTAATAAGAAGAGTTGTTCAAGGTAATGGCCTAATGCCTTTGTTCGATAGTAAAACTGATTGGTAATTCGTTGCAGTCTATCGTCCGAATGCTCGATTACAACAACGTCAGGACGTTTTTCTAAGTTACGTTTAAAAGGTAAATGTCCGTACATGCCTAAAATATAATTAAAAATAGGTTGGCTGCTTCTCGAAAAATGCCGCTTGAGCATTGTAATATTGTGCTGTAATAAATCACCGTCGAAAATAGCTCCACCGTCGGTAAGTTCTATTAGTTTTTTACTTTCATATAAGTAGTCAATTTGTTCAAAACCCAAACTTTGATAGGCTCGTTTAGAATTAAAAAAATCAGGGCTTGGAGCTATCGAAGCTAAAGTCCGGTAGCCAATTTTATTCAGCCTGGAAACGAAACTATCGATTTTTCCACCGGTCATAACATTAAATTCTATTTGATTGATTTTTGCCAATGCTGGTAGTCCTGTTAGCAATTCGAATTCCGCTTGAGCCGTACCGCCGCCATAAATGGGCGACGCGATATAAGAAAATTCTGCACTTGAATTTAGATAAGGTAGTATTTCTTTGGCTAAAATAAAGTTGTCCACTTGGATTTCTTTTATTAGGCGAGGGTCGATAAAACTTTCCATGACGACTATATGAATATTGGGCGGGTGATTAATCTGTCCTGGAAATAGCGTTTGATGTACATTCGCTTGCTTTCCTTGGGGCGCATAGCTTTGTAGTTTTTCGAAATTTACCTTTTCTTGATTGAGGAAAAAGAAAAAACTTGAAAATTTGCCATTTTCACGAATGGTATCTTCTTGTGACCACACCGTGTATTTAAAATTATTCTGCTGGAAACGGTAAAAATGATCGCTACTGGCTAAAAAGGACATTAATAATAACAAGGATATTCTAGCCAATAACGAATACTTGATTCGGGCAATTGTTTGTTGTCGAATAGCTAATAATATGCTGATGCAGGTTAGAGCTGCTATTGATAGGTATAAAGTGATTACTAGTAGAGCGAGCACTGGAGAAAAAGAATATATAACAGACATGTTCTGGAAATCAGATAAGGTAGGGGAACGCGCCATATAGTTAAAAAAACCATCAAATAGAGCGTAGAGAATTAAAATTGGAACTATCGGTATAATATAACGAGCAAATCGATTATGAATGTGCGGAAAGAAAAAAAAGCAAGAAAATAAGATAGCTAGTGGTATTTCTATAAATATTATTTTTGGATTAAAAGTTAGGTAGCCGATACCAAGTGGCACCCACCAATGGGATAATTCGATGTAAAGATAGATAACTGCGTATGCAAAAGCTAAATAGGTGGCGATATTCTGTACGGACTGCTTTAGCGTATTATTTTCCATGCCTATTTGCTTTTTAAATATTATCGCCGAAAGAATTAGCAAGACTAGCATTTTACCGAAAAAAAATCTTCCCTCTTTTTTATACTAGGTAGCAGTCGTTTTGTTAGTTGCTGACTTCATTTTAGTAATAAAATTAGCGAGCTGAATTAGCAGATTTTGTTCATTATTAATATTCTCCTGAATGATTTTAACTACTGCGGAGCCACTGATTACACCATCAACACCTTGCGCTATGGCTTCCTGCACTTGATTTGTATTTGAAATTCCAAATCCTAGTAAACTAGGTGGTGCATTATATTTCTTTAGCGAATCAAGAATATTGCCGATCGGCATTTCAGCTTTCACTTCTGTCCCGGTAACTCCTGCACGGCTTAATAAATAGGTATAGCCTTGACCTTTGCTGGCGACCTCTTTTAAAACGGCGTTGCCAGCATTTGGGGTCGCAATAAAGATTGGTTGAACATGATGTTTTTTAGCTTGCTCTACAAAAGGCTTGGACTCCAATATTGGTACGTCAGCGATTAATACCGAATCGACGCCTGCACTTTCAGCCGCTTGGTAGAAATTACCAATGCCATTGGAGACGATTAAATTGGAATAGAGTAACAATCCTATTGGAATATCAGGGTATTCTCCGCGAATGATACTAATTAGCTCGAAAGATTTGGCGACCGTTGCACCTTGCTCTAGCGCTCGAATGGAAGCTTTTTGAATGACCGGACCATCGGCAATAGGGTCGGAGAAGGGAATACCCAATTCTAGGGCGTCAGCGCCATTATCGATCAAACAGCGAATAATTTTCAAACTTAATTCGAAATTTGGATCGCACAAAGTGACGAAAGGTACGAATGCGCCTTGCTTGTCTTTTTTTAATTGTTCGAATTTATTTTGGTATCTGTTATTCATTGTCTTTCGCCTGAAATTCTGAAAATCTGTGAGGTTTAACTCTTTCACTCTAGCTATCTTCTTCACCAAAAGTTATTTCTTTGAAAGAGGAGAGGGCCATGTCACCAAGTTATTTAAGCGATCTTACATATTCTAGATCTTTATCGCCGCGTCCTGATAAATTGACTAGAATAGTTGCGTCATCCGTTAATGATTCGGCGAGCTGTAAGGCATACGCCAGTGCGTGTGAAGACTCCAAAGCAGGAATTATGCCTTCGCATTTGGATAGTTGGGCGAATGCTGATAGCGCTTGTTGATCAGTAACGGATACATATTCTACTCTGCCAATATCTTTTAAGTAGGCATGTTGTGGACCTACTGCTGGATAATCCAGACCTGCTGAAACTGAGTAAGATTCCTCAATTTGTCCATCACTATCTTGCATAACAAATGTATGAGTACCATGCAAAATACCTTTTTTACCTTTGGCTAACGTCGCACCGTGCTGATTGGTGTCTAAACCTTTACCGGCCGGTTCGACGCCGATTAGTTTTACTGTTTCTAATGGGATAAATTGGTGGAATAATCCAATAGCATTCGATCCTCCGCCAACACAGGCGATGGCGTAATCGGGTAAGCATTTTTCTTTTTCCATGATTTGCATATGCGCTTCTTCACCAATCATTTTCTGAAATTCTCGTACCATCGTCGGGAAGGGGTGCGGTCCTGCAGCGGTCCCTAGTAAATAATGAGCAACGTTATAAGAAGCAGACCAATCTCTTAACGCTTCATTGACCGCATCTTTTAGGGTACCACTTCCTGCCGAAACGGGAATAACGGTTGCGCCCATCAATTCCATGCGATAAACGTTAGGTTGTTGCCGAGCACAGTCTTTTTCACCCATATAAATCCGACATTTTAAACCGAGTAATGCGCAAGCAATAGCGGTAGCGACGCCGTGTTGTCCGGCGCCTGTTTCTGCAATAATTTCCTTTTTGCCCATGCGTTTTGCAAGTAACGCTTGGCCCAACACCTGATTGGTTTTATGCGCGCCGCCGTGCAATAAGTCTTCACGTTTGAGGTATATTTTAACTTTATTGTTAGGTGAAAAATTTCTTGTGAGCGTTAGAGGTGTTGGTCTTCCAGCGTAATCTTTTAGCAGGTTTGCAAAGTCAGTCTTAAATTCGCTATCATTTTGCGCTTCAATGAAAGCTTGTTCTAATTGAGTGAGGGCCGGTACCAATAGTTCTGGAACGAACATGCCGCCGAATTCACCGAAGTACCTGTTGAGTTTTGTCATTATTTAATTAAACCTTAATTTCGTTAAATATATTTATAATTTTATTCACACTTTTTTCTCCGGGGCTAGTTTCTACACCAGAATTAATATCTAAAGCGAAAGTATCTATTGATTTGGCCTGTTTTATATTGTCGATATTTAATCCGCCCGCGAGAACGATTTTTCCTTTGTTCGACTCAGTAATTAGCGACCAGTCAAAAGTTTGTCCGCTGCCGCCAGGCGTTTCAATACTATAGGTGTCAAATAGATATTTGTCGATATTCCGATTGTCATCAAGCAACATCGATAGGTCATTTTTTTCGGGAGAAATACTAATCGATTTCCAAATGTCACAATTAGGTAGCGCCAATTTTATCTTTTCAATCATTTCGTCAGATTCGTCACCGTGTAGTTGAATGACCTTTAACGTCATTTGGCCTGCTATCTTTACAATGTTGTCGACTGTTTCATTGACAAAAACTCCAACGTAGTCGAGTGGTACAGACTGGATAATTTCTTTCGCTTGTTCTAAAGTGACATGACGTGGCGAAGGCTTGTAGAAGATGAGTCCGCCATAAATAGCGCCGTTGTCAAAGGCTGCTTCCGCTGCTTCCTTACTGGTTAATCCGCAAATTTTTATCGTACCATAAATCAATTTCTTGCATTGTTGTCTTATATTTGGCTGCGCCATAATACTTGAGCCGATTAAAAATCCGTTAACGATTGGGGCGAGTCTTCTTACTTGTTGGTGGTTATTAATCCCAGACTCCGAAATAATAAGTGTTTGCTGATTGCACTTTACCGGTAGTTGATTGACCAGTTTTTCAGTAGTCGCTATGTCGATACTTAAATCTTTAAGATTTCTATTGTTGATCCCTATGATTTTCGCCTTCAAAAGAAGCGCCCGTTGTAATTCTTGACTATCATGGACTTCAGTCAAAACATCTAGACCCAAAGACTTCGCTACCGATGAAAGTTCAAGATATTGCTGGTCATTCAATACTGATAACATTAGCAAAATCGCATCAGCGCCATAATATCTCGCTTCGAAAACTTGATAGCTATCAATGAAAAAATCCTTACATAAAACGGGTTGTTCAACACTTTGGCTAACAGTTTTAAGGTCGGCAAAACTGCCTTTGAAATATTGATAGTCGGTTAGTACCGAAATTGCACTGGCGAAATCTTTGTAGACAGAAATGATTTCGTTAAGGTCATATTTTTTCCTGATTAATCCTTTGGACGGCGATGCTCTTTTGCATTCGAAAATAAAACTGGATTTTTCTTGATTAAGTGCAGTAAAAAAACTACGAGAGGATGGGCTCACTGACCGTTTCAATTGCTCGATAGAAACCGATGTTTTTCTACTCGCTACTTCGAGACATTTGTTTGCGACAATTTCAGAAAGAATATTAGTCATTTTTTCTCTCCGCATTCAAGTTACTTAGGTTGCACTTATCAACTGAATTAATGCTGTGAAAGCTAGCGCTTAATTCTATGAGGTCGGCTAGTCGTTTTTTTGCTTTGCCACTTTGAATTATTTGGATCGCTAGCTCGGCACCATTTGACAGTGAAGTTGCCTTGTTTGCTAGTTTTAGCAGTGCGCCAGCGTTTGCCGCCACGGTGTTTGCGATAGCGTTAGTCTTTTTGTTATCCAATTTACCAGCGATAACATCACTAAATATTTGTGCATTGATGATGGGATCCTGACCGGCGATATCTTGTTGTTCACATTTTGGTAAATCGAAATCAGTGTGATTAACGGTGTAGCATCTAATTTTTCCTTGATCCAGCTCTACTATTTGAGTGGGACTGTGCAAAGTAATCTCATCATATCCAGAGCTGTGTACAATCATTGCAGAATGACAACCAGAGAGTTTTAATGATTCAGCTGCCGGTGCTGCTAGTTTTGGTTCGTAAACACCCATCAATTGATACTCTGGGGACGCGGGATTTATTAGCGGCCCCAACAAGTTAAAAATGGTGCGAGTTTGTAGCTGATTTCTAACAGGCATGACATGTCTTACGCCTGGGTGATAGGCTGGTGCAAATAAGAAACAAAAATTTAATTGATCTAAACATTGTTTGGACTGCTCAGCAGTTAAATCTATTTTAAAGCCTAAACTTTCTAATACATCGGCCGAGCCACATTTGGAAGAAATAGAACGATTGCCGTGTTTGACCATTGGCAGTCCAAATTCGGCCAAAATAATCGCCACCATCGTTGAAATATTAACTGTATTCATTCCACTACCACCAGTTCCGCAAGAGTCAGCAGTTGGATAGTTGGTTTTCGGAAAAAAATTGGCGTATTTTCGTAAAGCATGTGCCGCGCCTGCAATTTCTTGAGGTTGTTCACCTTTCATTTTTAGACCAATCAGTAAGCTGGTCATTTCGATGTCAGAGACTTCGCCTCGAATTAACGCCGAGAAAACTTCACTCGCTTGTTGTTGGGTCAAGTGTTGCTGGTGGTAAATTGTATCTAATAATTTCTTCATTAGTTTCTCAAAAAGATGTTTAATAGCCGTTGTTTTTTGTAGACATTTTATTCGGATAACCAGATTAATGAATTGCGCAGTAATTGAGCACCTTGAGGCGTTAAAATTGACTCAGGATGAAATTGAAATCCCAATACTTTATCTTGTTGGTGTCTAACGGCCATCACTTCATTATCTGCGGTTGCAATTACTTTTAACGACTCCGGTATTTTTGTTGCAGCTAAAGAATGGTAGCGGGCTGCTCGAAACGGAGAGCTAAGTCCCCCGAAGAGTCTTATTTCTGTTTTATCGAGGTTAATATCACAAGCTTTCCCGTGCACAATTTCCTTGGCCGCACCAATGACTCCCGAATAGCTTTGGATGATGGCTTGGTGACCTAAACATATTCCAAGGATTGGAAGCTTGCCTTTGTATTGTTCGATTAACTTCAATGTTAATCCTGCGCCATTGGGGTTGCCGGGGCCTGGGGAAATAACAATGATTTTATTATCGGTATTGCTCAGCTCGTTTTCGACCAACTGCTCAAAGGAGTAATTATTTCGATAAATTTTTATCTTACCGACTAACGAACTGAGCTGGTTAACGAGATTATAGGTAAAGGAATCGAAATTATCGATTAATACAATTTCTAGCTGATCTAATTGATTATTTGAGTTCATGCTAATCAACCTGCCGATTTTGAATATGTTTATTATTTTGAATATTTCGATTGGCTTGGATAATGGCTTGAATCACCGCGTTCGCTTTGTTTTTAGTTTCCTCAGCCTCAGCTCTCGGGATCGAATCAAAAACGATGCCGGCACCCGCTTGAATGTGCGCTTTACCTTCCTTACAAAAAGCGCTGCGGATCACAATGCAGGTGTCCATATCACCGTCACCATTAATATAACCGATAGCACCACCGTAACTGCCGCGTCGTTTTTTTTCGGCATTTCGAATAAGCTCTGTAGCTTTTATTTTTGGTGCTCCGGTTAATGTACCCATATTCATACAAGCTTGGTAGGCATGAAAGCAATCGAGGTCGTTGCGTAGTTCACCTTGAACACAAGAGACTAAATGCATCACTTGAGAATAGCGGTCAACTTCCAGTAATCTCGGAAATTGAAGCGTTCCATTTTTCGATATTCTAGCAATGTCATTTCTTGCTAGATCAACTAACATCATATGTTCAGAAATTTCTTTCTGATCTAATTTTAGTTCGGCTTCGAATCGCTTATCCAAATCATCGTCGATTTGGCCATCGGAAAACTTGCCTCGAATTCGAGTACCCGCAATGGGATAGAGTTCAACTTTGTTATTTAACTGTTGGTATTTCAGTGCGCTTTCCGGAGACGCTCCAAAGAGAGTGAAATCTTCATCCTTCATATAAAACATATAGGGACTTGGATTGCTTCGTTTTAATTGTTGGTAGCTTAAAAGATCGTCGTTACAGTCCATCGAAAAAGTTCGAGAAGGGACTACTTGAAAAACGTTGCCAGCAATAATCTCCTGTTTGAGACTGATCACAGTTTGTTCATATTCATGATCGGATATGTCGCATGTGACGCTGGATTTCAGGCTGCCTGAGGAAAAATTTTCGTCTTGTTCTAATTTTTGCTCCCTTGAAGATCGTTCGATAATTTCCGCTAGCGTTTCCATTCTGCGAGACTGCTCGTAATATTGTTTTTCGGAATCTTTGCCTGAAAAAATATTGCTATAAATATTAATATGGCTTGTCTGATGATCAAAAATCGCCAATTCTTCTGCAAGATAATAAACAAAATCGGGGCATTGGTTGTCCGCTATTGGAACATCGGGCAGTTCCTCAAAACTAGCAATAAAGTCAAAAGCGAATAGACCGCAGAGGAAAACCGCATAAGAGGGATTGTTTTGCGTTAAGAAGGCCTTGTTTATTTTTCGTAAACTGTCGATGGGTGTTTCGGATTTTAACCGGCTTATTTCGTCTTGTTGAAAATGAATATTCGATGAAGCTGGTTGATAATTTAACGATATTTGAGACCGCCCTCTAGCTGAGTGCTCTACTTTTGTTTCGAAAAGCGCTTCAAGGCGATCTAGCGCATTATCGCCATTAGATGTCAGTGATTCAATGATGACTTTTTGGTCAAAGCATTCGATTCGAAGCGCTGCTCTATTCATTAAAATACTTTTTAATTGTTGCTTGCTGTCAATTTCACTCGACTCAAGCAAAATTCTATTATTGCCGCGGGATTGCTGAGCTAATGAACGAAAAAGTATCACTGGATCGACATGACACTCAATATTCTTACTGAGTGTCATAACGCTTCCCGGTTGTTTTAGAGCGGCGTTAAACATTAGGCGATAACCTTGCCAGCAGCAGCGACAAAAGGCCGTAAACCGCGCATCAGTTTTTCGAAGTCTTGTTCATCGAGTGATTGCATGCCGTCAGAAAGCGCAACTTGTGGGTCGTAATGAACCTCAACGATAATTCCGTCGGCACCACATGCAGCTGCTGCTCGCGCCATTGGGCTAACTAGTTCTCGGATGCCGGTTCCATGCGACGGATCGACAATCACTGGTAAATGGCTCTTGGTTTTAATATAAGCAACCGCACCTAAGTCGAGGGTATTTCTTGTCGCCTTTTCAAAGGTTCGAATGCCTCTCTCACAAATCACAATGTTTTTATTTCCTTCGTTATAGATGTATTCAGCGGCCAATAATAATTCTTCTATGGTTGCTGACATTCCGCGTTTCAGAATAACCGGCTTATCACTTTGACCAACAGCTTTGAGCAGGCGGAAGTTCTGCATATTTCGTGCTCCAATTTGAAAAGCGTCGATATACTGGCTCATCATCTCGACATGGCTAGCGTCGATAACTTCAGTCACACTAGGTAAATCGTATTGTTTAGATGCCTGTTGCATTAATTTTAAACCTTCTTCCTCCAAACCTTGGAAGCTATAAGGAGAGGTTCTGGGTTTAAAGGCTCCTCCGCGAAGACCTATTCCGCCGTGTTTTTTGACTATTGCAGCCGTTGTACTAATTTGATCTTGATTTTCAATTGCACAAGGGCCAGCTATCACCGCAAATGAGCCACCGCCGATAAGAGTATTGCCAAATTTTACCTGACTATCATGAGATTGCATCTCGCGGCTGACTTGTTTATAGCTGGAAAGGATCGGTTTAACACTTTCTACCTTGGGGTGAGCCCCCAATTGCAAGCTGGTTAAAATCCTTTCATCGCCGAGGGCTCCCAAGACAATTCGTTCAACACCGGGCATATACAAGGGTTTTAGCCCAGCTGTTTCTATTTTGGCCAAAATTTGTTGCGCGTCATCTTCAGTTGCTTCAGGTCTTAATACTATAATCATCTTTTTATCCTCTTTTGTTAAATACGTTTTATTTCTAATCAGTTTGTTCTGGCAATAAAAAACCCGCTATGAGCGGGTTTCACAAAATATCGAATAAATAATTATTAGATAACTCAACGCCCACTCAAATATTTTGAATGCCATCGCCAAGGAAATTTAATGCTGTTTTGTAAAGTTAGTTTCATAATAATATTTCTTTTTGGATTTATTTAACTCAAAAAAAAGCCCGTTAATGTTTATTTAACGGGCTTCTATCAATCTTGTTACAGTGTTTGCTTAAAGTATTATTTTCTTAAGCAATCGACAAGCGCCCATTCGGTAGTTTGCCACCAACAGGTTGAAAAATAAGCTTGTGCTATGTTGTCTATTTCGTTCATGTTGCGACTTTAAACGTTTGAGCAATATTGTGTCAAGGTTAAAATATCCTAAAAACTAAATATCTTCGATAAATGCCAAAGATATTTCAATGATAAATACTAAAAAATGACGCAACTTTCTGAATTTTGACTATATTTATACACATTGACTAGATTGTTTCAGCTCCATTTTTGACGAATAATCTAGTATTTACCATTTTTTATAATGTTTGGTACATTTTTTGCTCGTAATATCAATATTGCGAGTGTTTCCGACAAAAAATTGACTAATAGGAAAACTGTCGTGAGTTCAGATGAGAAACAACTAGCAAGTAACGATGAAGATGCCGTCCTTCAATGGGTAACCTTTCGGTTAGCTAATGAAACCTACGGGATTAATGTGATGCAAGTACAGGAAGTGCTTCGATACAGTGATATAGCACCGGTTCCGGGAGCTCCGAGCTACGTTTTGGGAATTATCAACCTAAGAGGCAACGTTGTTACCGTAATTGATACCTGTCAGAGATTTGGACTGCCTCCAATTGAACTGACGGATAGTACTCGAGTCATTGTGATTGAAACCAATCAACAAGTCATTGGTATTTTAGTCGATGCGGTGGCAGAAGTAGTTTATTTAAAGCGCTCAGATATTGATTCGACGCCGAATGTCGGAAATGATGAATCGGCCAAATTTATTCAGGGTGTGACTCATCGAGAAGGTGAATTGTTAATTTTAGTTGACCTCAATAAGTTATTGGGTGAAGAAGAATGGGATGAAATGGACTTTTTAGATTATTAGGTCTATTTAATCAAGCACCACTACTTTCCCCGATTTCGTATTCAGTCATTCAAACATCAACAGGGGAAATTGGTTCAATGAATCAGTCTATTTCAGACATTGGTATTAACCTAGCGTTATTAATAGCGGTATTCTCGGCTGTCTTACTGGTATCGCTTTATTCCCTTTATCGTTTATCCCGAAAATATCGGTTGCTCTTTAAGCATGTTAATTATTTGCAAAACGAAATTAGAGCCATTAATAGCGGTAACCTATGCATGGGGCGAAAAATAAGCCGGTTTGCGGAAGAAATCGCCAATGGGGATAGCGGGAAATTTTCAAGTAGCGTTATCAATGAAAAGTCTTATCAGCAAGCGGGTTTGTTGTTATCTCGGGGCGCAACGATCGAAGAAGTGGTTGAGTCTTGTGATATCGCGCCCGCAGAAGCGGAATTGCTAGCGATCATGAGCCATTCTAGTCTTAAAAAAACAATTGCTGCTTAGTTCACGGTAAATGGCAGCCTGAGTCCCAATTTTTCCGTTTGTTCGTCTAAATTTAGATAATAAAAATGCCTATTTTTCGAGGCTTCGGGTGATTCTTCTCAGATAGGCTGATCGCGCAAATGCGATCTCACCGCTTTTGTTCATTTTTTGTAATTCCAGTGTTATTAACGGTACAAGTTGGACATTTTTCTTATGCACAAAATGAAAAAGATCGACTTTTTGTAAAGCGGGGCTGATTTGGCTGATTTGGTCGTATTTGTTTTCATAAATTATTTTCAATGCCGCAAGCCTTGGCAATACTGCGACGTCAAACTTTCCTGAATCTAGCCATTCTAGAGCTTCTTCGTAAGTACTCGCTAACTGACGAGGTATCTGCTCGGTTCCTTTTTCGATGAATTTCGAGCCTTTTACAATAACTAATGAGTGATGCTTTAATTCGCTCCAGGAGCGAATTTTAATGTTTTTATTTTTGCTAAATACGACCGCTTCGATTGAAAATACGGAAATTGGTATTATTTCTAAATTAGGTGCATAGTCAGTAATCCTTTGAATTCGGGCGATTTCTCCGTCGGTTAGTCCCGCGTTGGAGCGATTGAGCGACTCCTGTAACGGGATAAACAAGGGCTTCATTTGAATACCGGCTCTATTGTAAGCCTTTGTCAGTATCTCAGAAGCAATAAATTGGCCTACTGTATTTTTACCACCTGAAAAGACATAGATTTTGGCATTTGCTATGTTGCAAATAGAGATAAACAGAATCAAAGTTAAGACTTTCATAGCTTCAGCTTAACATAGAGTGAAAAATGACGAAAAATATATTTACATTCTAGTCAGATTAGCTACTTGACCACTGACCACAAAGTACGCATTATTCGTTTTATCCACTTTGTAATCTTTTAGTGATTTAGACGTCAATTCAGGGCAGGAAATGTCTATCCAGTATTTTAAAATAGTGAGATCTTATGCAACCGATTGAAATCAACAATAAAGAGTTAGCCATTAAATTATCACCGTTATTTTCTGGCATAAAGCGCGGTATTGAGAAGGAAAGCCTTCGTATTCAACCAGATGGATATCTGTCGCAGGCAACACACCCGATTGAGCTTGGCTCCACTTTAACTAATCCCTACATAACGACAGACTATTCTGAAGCGCTGCCTGAGTTTATAACTCAGGCGACCAGCGATAGAGACCGACCACTTAGAGAACTCTATGAAATCCACCAATTTAGTTATCAATATCTAGCCGATGAAATTCTTTGGTCTGCCAGTATGCCCTGTGTTATGGGAGACGAGAAAGATATACCCATCGCTAAATACGGTATTTCTAATAGTGCAAAAATGAAGGAGGTATACCGAATTGGTTTAGGTCATCGGTATGGCCGTTTCATGCAAACGATTTCCGGAGTGCATTATAATTTTTCGTTGCCCGAAGAATTCTGGAAAGCCTTTCATTCTGCCGAAGAGTCAGAGTTGTCTTTGCAAGATTTCACCTCCGAAAAATACATGGGCATGATCCGAAATTATCTTCGTTACTCTTGGTTAATTCCTCTCTTTTATGGCGCTTCTCCAGCACTTTGTGAGAGTTTCATTCAAGGTAAAAATATTGATCTTGACGAATTGGTTCCCGGTACACGTTATGGTCGTTATGCAACATCGCTTAGAATGAGTGATTTAGGCTATCAAAACAAAGTCCAGAGCCAGTTAAACGTCGGCTACAACTGTTTAGACTCATATATTGAAGCACTCGAAAAAGCGATTAGGACGGAAGACCCTTATTATCGTGACATGGGAGTGAAAAAAGATGGCGACTATCAACAGCTTAATGCCAACATCCTACAAATCGAAAATGAGTTTTATGGCAGTATTCGGCCAAAGCGTGTTGCGGTTTCGGGCGAACGTCCTACGAAATCGCTAAAACTACATGGCATTGAGTATGTTGAAGTCAGAGCGCTTGATATTAATCCGTTTTCGCCAATTGGACTCGACTCATCACAAATAGCTTTTCTTGATTCTTTTTTATTGTGCAGTTTATTCGCAAAATCGGAACCGATTACAGCCAGAGAAACGGGTGAAAACACCGATAATTTTGATCGAGTGGTATTGAAAGGGCGCCATCCTGATTTGTGTTTGACGGTGCAAAACAATTGCGAGCCACTGGGTAAGATTGCCAATGAAATATTAAGTGAAATTGAGCCTTTTGCACAAATGTTGGATGAAACTTACGCGACCAAAGATCACTCACAAGTGATTGGCCAGCTTCGGGAACAGTTGAAAGATTTGGACCAAACGTATTCCGGGCGAATCGTCAAAGAAATCGAACAACTTAAGGAAGGTTTTTTCCCATTTGCTTTAGAACTATCACAAAAACACAAAAAAGAATTTGTTGATAATCCTTTGTCAGATGACCGATTAAATTATTACCAATCGATTGCAAAGACGTCGCACCAGAATACCGCCGAGATGGAAGCAAACGATCAAATCAGTTTCGAGGAATTTTTGGCAAGCTATTATGAATAATATAAAAATAAGAAGTGCGAAAATTGACGATTGCCAACTCATTCTTGATTTGATTCAAGGCTTGGCAGATTATGAGAAAATGTCTAACGACGTAGTCGCCAGCGTTGATGATTTGCAACAGACTTTGTTTTCGGATAAACCGAGTGCTGAAGTGGTTATTGCTGAACTCGAAGATAAGCCTGTAGCGTTTGCTTTGTTTTTTCACAACTACTCCACTTTTGTCGGTAAGCCTGGTCTTTATCTAGAAGACCTATTTGTGTTGCCAGAAGCTCGGGGAAAACGGGTTGGAAAGTCGCTATTAATCCATCTAGCAAAAATAGCGCTTGAGCGAAATTGCGCCCGATTCGAATGGTCTGTGTTGGATTGGAATCAACCGGCAATCGATTTTTACCGTAGCATTGGCGCAGTAGGTATGGAAGAGTGGACAATTCAGCGAGTTGATGGAGAAAGTTTAGCTCAACTCGCTGCAATGTAGATTTTAAGGCTTATTTATATTTACTCGATGAACCAACTATTTAGAATTCAAATATTTGGATGTCATCAAGATATGGTCCACTACGTCCTGCGTTACCGCCGATCACATAAGCTTTGTCACCTAATGTTGTTGCATCATTATGTCGACTTGCCTTATAACCGATATTGATTTTTTCCCATTGTTGAGTACTAAAATCGTAGCGGTAAGTAGAAGTCATATGATTATAGTTGCCAAACACATAAAGTTTATCTTTGACAATAGTTAATGAGTGGGCACTATTTTTTTCTGGAAGGGATGGTAGCGATTTCCACTGATTAGTTTTCGGGTTATATTTTTCAAAAACATCCATCGAGGATTTTGTGTCGTAACCTCCCACGACATATATTTGTCCATTTTTAACCACGGCCTTTGCTGTTTTTGCTGTTGGCATATCAGCTGCTCGACTCCACCTGTCTTCAGCAATATTATATACAAGCACAAGTGCAGTTGGGGTTGATTTGCGCTTTACTGGTCGCGTTCCACCTAACACATAGATTTTCCCGTCTAGAAAAACTGCACCGTTAGTGCGAGTGGGTATGGGCAGCGGCGAAGCGTAGCTTACTTCATGGGTAATGGTATCGAATACTTCGACTTTATCTTGGTAACTAAGGCTTCGTGCTCGTATACTGACCCCGCCTAAAATATAGATTGAATGATCGCCATCCCAAACCGCTGAAAAATATCTTCGCCGCAATAATTGATTTCCTAAAATCTGTTTCTTTTTCGATATTGGATCAATAATTTCGATATCTGAAAGAAAACCTCTTTCGTTCGAACCTGCTAGCGCATAGATTTTGCTACCATCACTTACAACGGCGTGGCCAAAACGTGCTGTGTGCAAAGATAACGTGCTTGATCCTGTTTCTAATACCAATTTGGATGAACAACCTGATAATAAAAAAAGTGTTAGAAAGTAAATTACAAATAGATGTTTACTGGTTAAGTCGACCATAAGATTATTCCTTTAATTTTTATTTTGGCTTAAAAGCGAAAACGCAATAACTGAGTCGTTCAGTTATTGCGTTTTGCTAATAGGAAATAGAGAATATAACAATTATTTGATTAATAATTTTTAGCTAATGTCCTGGCTTCTTTTCAGGGCTTTCAGCTGCTTTTGCCGTATGATGACTAATAATATTTTTTTCGTACATGGTATCTGTCATTGGTTGAAGAGTGTAGTAGACCATTATTAAACCGGTAATCGACATGGTAATGGTGTAAGGCAATGCCATCACTAACATTTTTAGATAAGATAATCGAACCAGAGGCGCTAAAGTTGAAGTTAGTAAGAATAAAAAGGCCGCTTGCCCATTGGGTGTTGCAACGCTTGGAATATTGGTTCCGGTATTAATTGCGACTGCCAGTTGATCAAAAACATCGCGGCTAATAACGCCATTTTTAAGCGCGGCTTCTATTTCTCCAATATAAACAGTTGCAACAAAAACATTATCACTGATGGCAGACAATAGCCCGTTGGCTATGTAGAACATCGCAACTTGATCCTGTCCTTCCATTTCTAGAACCCAATTGATAATGGGCCTAAATAATCCTTGGTCGCCTATCATCGCAACGATCGCAAAAAATACGGTTAATAATGCGGTAAATGGCAATGCTTCTTCGAACGCTTTACCCAATTGATGTTCTTCAACAACGCCGGTGAATGCGGTTATTAGTACAATAACTGCTAAACCAATGATACCCACCTCTGCCCACTGATTAAGCAATGCTAGCACTAGAAAGACCCCAGTAAAGCCTTGGATAACTAACTCAGCGATATCGCGCTTTGTTCGTTCTTGATCGCGTTTGTCACTATGAGCCTGAATGACCGACCTCACTGTTTCAGGTAATTTTGCGCCGTAGCCAAACTTACCAACCATTTCTAATAACAAACATGTCATAAGACCGACGACTAGCACAGGGATAGTGACCGGTGCCATTCTCAAGAAAAACTCGGCAAAATCCCAACTAGCTCGATCAGCAATAACGATATTTTGTGGTTCTCCAACTAATGTGCAAACACCTCCCAAAGCGGTACCGACAGCGGCATGCATAAGCAAAGAGCGTAAGAAAGCTCGGAAGGTGTCTAAATCCTCTCTATGGTCAGTGGTGACGTCATCATCTGAGGCGTGATCGTGATCGTCATCACTATGAGAATTTCTTCCAGAAGCGACTTTGTGATATACACCATAAAAACCAGTTACGACCGAAATAACTACTGCAGTTACTGTAAGCGCGTCTAAAAACGCCGATAGCAGCGCTGCCATGCTAGAAAAAAGCAAAGACAATAAGACCTTTGAGCGAACACCTAGCAATATTTTAGTGAACACAAAAAGAAGCAGGTTTTTCATAAAATAAATACCGGCTACCATAAAAATTAATAGTAAGATGACCTCTAAATTGCCAGTGATTTCTAAGCCTAAATGATGAGGTGTTGTTAGTCCCATCAACATGACCTCTATTGCCAGTAAACCGCCTGGTTGGAGGGGATAACATTTTAGCGCCATTGCTAATGTAAATATAAATTCTAAAACGATCATCCAGCCCGCTACATAAGAGTCAAGCGCGTAGAGCATAATAGGGTTGAGCACCAGAAAAGCAATAATGGTCTTTTTATACCAATCGGGTGCATTCCCTAAAAAATTAGCAAGAAAAGCTTGTGGCATGGTTTGGTTCATAGTGGATCCTTTGTGTCTTCGTTCGGTTCTGTGACTCGATTGAAAGATAGAACGATTATTAGAGTGTTATTTATTTAAATGATTGAGTTAATTAGAAATTTTAGTCGTTAATTGAGCATTTGCCAAACGGTTTAGGTCAAATAGCCGATAAAAAGGTGTGTTTTTGTCTAACTGAGCGATAAACCCGAGACTCTATGGAAAAATGCTTGTTATTGTTTGATTTAACGGGTAATTTTAATTTCGACATATCTGACCAGTTGTCTGTTATAATTTCTTTCGATGCAGCTTCAACACTCTAGATAGCAGGTATTTCCGACGACTACTTGCTTTGAAAGAATAATCATAATAATGCGAATACAGAGCAAAATCGCTTTGAATTGGCAGTTTAAGGGATAGTGAATGGCCAATTTAATCACCGCGCGCAGTCCAGCGGCATTTGCCGAAGAATACATTGTCGATTCAATTTGGAACGGTAAGTTTGCACCAGGGACTATTTTGCCCGCGGAGCGTGAACTTTCAGAACTCATTGGTGTTACCCGTACAACATTAAGAGAAGTATTGCAGCGGCTTGCTCGTGATGGCTGGCTTACTATACAGCACGGCAAGCCCACCAAAGTGAACAACATTTGGGAAACCGGTGGGCTGCATATTTTGGATACCATTACTCGGCTTGACGATGACGGCTCATTGACCTTGGCAGATCAACTTTTAGATGTCAGAACTCAATTTGGTGGAATATTCTTTCGTTTTGCAATGAAAGAAAACGCAAAAGAGATGAGTCGACTATTTGCAGACGTGGTAAACGTCGAGAAAAATGCCCAAGCATACATTAATTTCGATTGGCAGGTTCAACACCAATGTGCATTTTTATCGGGTAATCCAGTATACCTGTTGATGCTCAATGGATTCAAAAACATCTATTATCGAATAGGCAACTATTATTTCAGTTTTCAAAAAACAAGAGATTTAGCACTCACACATTATCAAAACTTAAGTGAAATCGTATTGACTCACAATGTTGATAATCTAAACGAAGCCATTTGGTCTTATGGACGGGAAAGCGGGGCGCTTTGGATGGATGTTCGTAAAGACCTTAAGTCGTTGAAGGAAATTGATTAATTCTGTATGAGCCAAACAATGGACTGACTCTAGTTAGGTATAGATTGCGAATCTAATTTATCAAACTTATTAAGGCAAAAGCTTTTATCCGATTTGTCGCGATTTTTAAGTGAGGTATTGAAATCGGAGTCATGATTTGGGATGGATTTTATGCAATGGAACGAAGCCGAATTAGCGAAAATTCCTGTTGAAGATGGATTTCATCTGCGTGGGCATGCGATGACAAGAGTTGAAACTTTTGTTGCTGCTGCGTTCGCGTTTAGCATTACTTTAATTATGATTTCCGGCGATTCGATTCCAAAAACTATTCCAGAGACCCAACAAGCGATGCTTGCGATTCCAGCATTTTTGTTTAGTGGCGTGCAATTGATATGGATTTGGTACGAGCATGCTCTGTGGAGCAAGCGTTACGGATTGGAGGACGGCCGAACAATTTTATTTAGCGCTTTTCTAACAATGATGATGTTGGTGTATATCTATCCCATGAGAATGATGGCAAGCGGTATGTTTGCGTGGTTATCAGATGGATATTTTCCCGCTGGATTCAGCATTTCTAATTTACAAGAGTTGAGGTTTTTGTTTTATTTTTCTGCAGCTGGATTTACTCTCCTGGGATTGATTTTTTGGCTATTGTACCGCCACGCTTTGAAGCAGTCCCAAGCTCTAAAACTCACCCCATATGAGCAATATTTGACTGAAACTATTTGTCAAATCTGGATGGTTGTTGCCACCACAGGAATTCTAGTTTTCTCACTAACCTTCCTTTTTTCAGATCGGTGGTTACCCTATGCACCAATGTTTTTGTCGACATTGGGATTCTCGATTCCTATAATCCATTTCAAGCGAAATAAAAACCAGCCCCAGTCGAAATCGAATAGTTTCTAGTTGTCCTTGAACTATAAATGGAGATCCGTTAAAGCTAATCGACTAGCTTTCCTTAGGACAACGATCGATTTCAACACGCCCTCCTTGGTCGTTTTTACGAACCAATTTAATTGGAAATCCCCATAATTTGTGGAGGTGCTTTAGAACTTCTCCGGTTGTCTCTGCCAGTCTAATATCGTTTGTCGGATTATGGCGTAACGTTAATGATCGGTCACCTCGTACATTGACGTTTAAAACTTCAATATTCGGTTCACTGATACTTAAATTATATTGTTCGGATAACTTCGCCCTTACTCGTTTGTAACCGTCATCATTATGGATGGCGGTCACTTCCAAGTTGACTTGTTTCTCGTCATCTTTGATGGCAAAAAATTTAAAGTCGCGCATTAACTTCGGCGACAAATATTGTGCAATAAAACTCTCATCTTTGAAATTATTCATTGCAAAATGTAACGATTGGTTCCAGTTTGTTCCTGCCAAATCTGGAAACCACTGTTTGTCTTCGGCGGTTGGTTTTTCACATATTCTTCTAATATCTGACATCATTGAAAAGCCAAGGGCATAGGGATTAATGCCGTTAAAATATTGGCTGTCAAAATCCGGTTGAGCGACTACATTGGTATGACTCTGCAAAAACTCCATCATAAACCCATCGGTTGCGTAGCCACGGTCATATAACTCATTGAGTATGGTGTAATGCCAAAATGTCGCCCAACCTTCGTTCATTACTTGGGTTTGCCTTTGAGGATAAAAGTATTGACCTATTTTTCTGACAATTCTTACAATTTCTCGTTGCCATGCTGGCATAAGCGGCGCATTTTTTTCGACAAAATATAAGATGTTTTCTTGGGGCTCTGATGGGAAATTTGGTTCCCTATTATTTTCCGAATCCTGTTTCTTACTCGGAATGGTATTCCAAAGCTCATTCACCTGTGACTGTAAAAATTGCTCCCGATCTTTTTGTCTTTGTTTTTCCTCTCGCATGGAAATAGGATAAGGTCTTTTATAACGATCGACACCATAGTTCATTAATGCATGACAGGAATCCAGAACCGATTCGACCTCATTAATGCCGTACTGTTGTTCGCATTCACTAATATAATTTTTAGCAAAAAGTAAATAGTCGATGATGGCTTCCGCGTCGGTCCAAGAAGTGAATAGGTAATTGCCCTTAAAAAATGAATTGTGGCCAAAACAAGCATGTGCGATGACCAGTGCTTGCATGGCCATGCTGTTTTCTTCCATCAAGTAGGCAATACAGGGACTTGAATTAATCACTATTTCGTAAGCGAGTCCCATTCTGCCGCGACGGTACTGTTGTTCATTTTGAATAAAATGTTTGCCAAAAGACCAATGGTTATAACCAATCGGCATTCCGACACTCGCGTAGGCATCGAGCATTTGTTCCGCCGTAATAATCTCTAGTTGATTCGGATAGGTATCTAAATTAAAGTCAGACGCAATTTCTTCGATTACTGCGTAGTATTGGTCAATTAGCTCATTGGTCCAATCGGCACCTTCTGAAATGGGCTTTTTAATTTCCATTCGACAAATCCTTAAGTCGGTCCAACAAACGAAGAAGCGGGGGCAGATTGTTTTCTAAAGAATTCGCGGAATACCGGATAAATATCGCTTTGCTCTTTAATATTTTGCATCGCAAAGTTGGGGTGCTTATCAATGAGCCGCTGGTATTCATGCCATAAATTCTGTGGTTCTCGATCGGTAATTTCAACATAGGTAAAATATCGAACGATTGGTAGAAGAGTACTATTCAATAATTTGTGGCAAATGCTGGAATCGTTATTCCAATTATCTCCGTCGGAAGCTTGGGCAGCATAAATATTCCAGTCGGATGGATTAAATCGGTCGTTGATAATGTTGCTCATTAAATCCAATGCGCTTGAGACAATGGTACCGCCGGTTTCTTTGGAATAGAAAAACTCTTGTTCATCGACCTCAGTAGCCTGAGTATGATGTCGAATGTAAACCACTTCAACGTCTTTGTAAGTTCGTTTTAGAAATAAATAAAGCAGAATAAAAAAACGTTTGGCCATTTCTTTCGTTTGTTGATCCATGGAGCCGGAAACATCCATTAAGCAAAACATGACGGCGTTGGTAGTTGGCTGAGGCAGTTTAGTGAAGTTTTTATAGCGCAAATCAAAAGTATCAATATAAGGGATGCGTTTAATTCGTTTTTGTAAAGATTCTACCTTCTCAAGTAGCTGCCTTTTTTCTTTTCGGTCTTTTTTAATTTCTAACTCGTTTTTTCCGTCACCTTTCGATTCCAATTCTGTAAGTTGTCGTTGGGCTTCTTTCAATTGGCGTTTGAGAGGTGATTGAATAGCAATTCTGCGGGCGAGTGAACCTTTTAATGAACGCACGATATCGATATTGGTTGGAGTGCCATCAGTATTGAAACCCGACCGAATTGATTTGTAATTGATCAGTTTCTTTAGCTTATTTTTCTTGAGGTTCGGTAACTCCAAATCTTCAAACAAGATATTCATATATTCATCGTTAGAAATTTGAAAGCTGAACTCATCTTCGCCTTCCCCCTTGTCGCTAGCTCTTCTTCCACCAGCTCCGCCCTGTGGTGGCGGTCTTTTTATTTGATCGCCCTTAGTAAACTCCTTATTGCCGGGATAAATTCGCTCTTTGCTGCCTCCATCACCGTGACGAAAGGTAGGCTCGGTAATATCTTTATTAGGGATCGAAATGTCTTCGCCTTTGTCGATATCTGTGACACTTCGACTACTGACTTTTTCCGCAATGGCTTTTTTTATTTGTGTGCGGTAACGCCGAATAAATCGCTGTCGATTTACGGTGCTTTTATTTTTTTGATTAAGCCTTCGGTCGATGACCTGCACAAAACCTCTCCCGATTAGGACGATTTTCTAACTCGTAAATACCATTCGCATAATAATCGCACCTGCTTTTCCGTGTAGCCTTTTTCTACCATGCGGCTGACGAAATCTTCGTGTTTTTGCTTATCATCGGTGGAAGACTTGGCATTAAAGGAAATTACGGGCAAGAGATCTTCCGTATTAGAAAACATTTTCTTTTCGATGACCGTTCGTAATTTTTCATAACTGGTCCAACGTGGGTTTTTACCATCATTACCAGCTCGCGCTCGTAGAACGAAATTAACCACTTCGTTTCGGAAATCTTTTGGGTTTGATATACCAGCGGGTTTTTCTATTTTCTCCAATTCTTCATTTAGAGAGGAACGGTCAAAATTTTCACCGGTTTCAGGATCTCGATATTCTTGATCTTGGATCCAATAATCAGCATAAATGACGTATCTGTCGAAAATGTTTTGTCCATATTCCGAGTAAGATTCAAGATAGGCCGTTTGGATTTCTTTGCCTATGAAATCGACATAATGGGGAACCAGAAACTCTTTAATAAATTCCATATATCGGTCTTCAGTATCTTGTGGAAACTGTTCTTTTTCGATTTGTTTTTCTAATACATAAAGAAGATGAACCGGATTGGCTGCAATCTCATTTTGGTCATAATTAAAAACTCTTGAAAGAATTTTGAAAGCAAATCGAGTCGATAGCCCGTCCATGCCTTCATCGACGCCGGCGTAATCTTTGTATTCTTGATAGGATTTTGCTTTCGGGTCTTTGTCTTTTAGGCTTTCGCCGTCGTAAACTTTCATCTTGGAATAAAGGCTTGAATTTTCCGGACTCACGAGTCGTGATAATACCGAAAATTGAGCCAACATTTTTAGTGTATGCGGTGCACACGGTGCTTCTTTCAGCGACGAATGAACTAATAGTTTATGGTAAATATTTATTTCTTCGCTGGTTTGCAAGCAGTAAGGCACTTTTACTATATAAACTCGATCGAGAAACGCTTCATTATTTTTATTGTTTCTAAAGCTGGTCCACTCCGACTCATTGGAGTGCGCCAATACAATTCCTTTAAAGGGCATCGCAGACATTCCTTCGGTGCCGTTGTAGTTGCCTTCTTGGGTGGCGGTTAATAGTGGGTGCAGTACTTTTATAGGCGCTTTAAACATTTCTACGAATTCCATAATACCTTGATTGGAACGGCATAATGACCCGTCGTAACTGTAGGCGTCCGGATCATTTTGAGCGAACTCTTCGAGCTTTCTTATATCGACTTTTCCAACAAGTGCTGAAATGTCCTGATTATTCTCATCGCCGGGCTCGGTTTTAGCGATACCAATTCGATTAAGGATGGAAGGGTTCACTTTAACAACTTTGAATTTAGTAATATCGCCGCCGTATTCATTGAGACGCTTTACCGCCCAAGGGGACATGATGGTATTTAAATATCGGGTAGGGACGCCGTACTCGTTAAGAAGAATTTCACCATCCTCATCGGGGTCAAAAAGTCCTAACGGCGACTCAAATACTGGCGAGTCTTTAATTGCGTATATTGGCTCCTTCTCCATCAAGCTTTTAAGCTTTTCGGCCAAGGAGGACTTTCCTCCGCCGACAGGACCGAGTAAATAGAGTATTTGTTTGTTTTCTTCTAAGCCCTGAGCCGAGTGTTTGAAATAGGCGACAATTTGTTCTATAGCGTCTTCCATGCCATAAAAGGCGTCGAATGCGGGGTATCGTTGGATGACTTTATTGAAAAATAGCCGGCTGAGGCGGGGATCGGTCGATGTGTCAACTAATTCTGGGCTACCAATGGCGTTTAGCATTCTTTCGGCAGCATTGGCATAGGTTTTTCGGTCTTCTTTGCATAACTGCAAATACTCCGCCAAACTAAATTCTTCTTCTTTGTGGCTCTCGTACCTTCGTTGATATTGGTTAAAAATGCTCATTGCTGCTCTCCAAAATGGTCAATTGGTAAAACAATTCCTGTGCGTTGACGATAGCTTTTATATTTTTTGTGATCTAAACGCTGGTTTTAGTTCCTCTTGTGTTTGATATAGGGGTCTGCACGTTACTATTCCCAAGTTGTTAGAAATCACAAAGTCGTTGGCTAGGTTAGCTCGAAAGGCGCAATTTCTGCGAAAAATCTAACAATTTCTGGTTACTTTAAGTCTAGTTCGGATCCACTATTTTTGCGTAAAATAAACGTAAATAAATGCGAATGAGCAAAATTTAATGATCAATATTCTCTTTAAAATGAAAAGGATTGATTAAAATTTAAACAAATTCCGCCACTTAGCAGATTATAAGTCGAATTGCTGATCCAATAATCACCTATTTACCTAGTCGTAAGGCGCTAGATCCCGTAAAATTCGCCTTGATTATCATCCTAGCAAAGAGCAGTTGTTAGGATGTCAAAATGAATTAGGATTCTTGTTTAGAGTAAACAAGCAGATAGCAAAGTGATTTGAGGTGATTTTTGGAATTTTTAATTGAATACGGTCTTTTTCTAGCCAAGGCGATAACCATTGTAGTGGCAATTATCTTGGTGATTGCTTCTATCGCTAATTTGGGGGGCAGAAACCGAAAACAAACAGATGGCCATATTGAAATAACCAACATGACCGAGGACTTCAATGATGTCAAAGACGGCATGTTGGAAGAGTTATTGTCTGAAGAAGAGTTTAAGGCACTTCATAAGGAAAAGAAAAAGGAAGAAAAAGCCAAGCATAAAGCTGAGAAAAAACGGTTAAAAGCCGAAAAAGCCAAGTCTAAGACAAAATCGGAATCGATAGAGCAAAATGCAAGCGAAGTTGCCGCTGATGACGAATCTGTTGATACCGATGATGAGCCTACCAACGATAAAGTTTCGAAGGAAGAAATTACGAGGGATGAAGTCGCCAAAATTGAAGAGTCGTCAGATGACAAAGATGATAAAGCCGAGTCAAAAGGGCGACTTTTTGTAATCAATTTTGACGGTGATGTTGAAGCCTCGGCGGTGGAAAACTTACGAGAAGAAATAACCGCTATTATTTCCGCAGCAGACAAAAACGACCAAGTGCTAGTTCGTTTGGAAAGTCCAGGCGGAATGGTCCACTCTTATGGACTGGCCGCTTCTCAATTGAGTCGAATTAAGTCGGCCAATCTACGATTAATTATTGCAGTGGATCAAGTAGCCGCCTCCGGGGGTTATATGATGGCTTGTGTTGCTGACGAAATTATTGCAGCGCCATTTGCTGTTGTCGGTTCTATCGGTGTTGTTGCAGAACTGCCTAACTTCCATCGTTTGTTAAAGCATAATAAAGTTGATTACGAACAGCATACCGCCGGTGAATACAAACGTACTTTAACCATGTTTTCTGAAAATACCGATGCCGCAAGAGTAAAATTCAAAAAAGAACTGGAAGAAACCCACGATTTATTTAAGCAGTTTATTATTGATAATCGTTCGAGTTTGGATATCGACAAGGTTGCCACTGGAGAACACTGGTACGGAACTCAAGCTCTCGCACTGGGACTGATCGATAAAATTCAAACCAGTGATGATTACATTGTTAATGTTGCTGCTGAAAACGATGTTTTCGAAATCGCTTACCAAGTTAAAAAGCCACTAGCAGAACGACTTTCTTTTTCGGTCCAGTCGGCGATTGAAAAAGGTTTTCTTTCAATTTGGCAAAAAAGTATTGAGTCTCGGTTATTCAAATAGAGGCTATGTGTTGAAGCATGATTTGTCATTTATCAAGCTGTGACTGAAAAGGAAAAGCATGCAGAACGAATTTTGGATCGCGAAATGGCAGGCGAATGAAATTGGCTTTCATTTGCCTGATGTCCATCCATTGTTGAAAAAATATTATCCAAAATTCTTTTCTGACGCGAAAAAAATCTTTGTTCCTTTGTGTGGTAAAACGCACGACATGTCCTTTTTTGCAGACAAAGGGAAAAAGGTGTTGGGGGTTGAATTAAGCGAGCAAGCAGCACAATCCTTTTTTGAGCAGTCTTCGAGCAAAACTCAAAGCGAAAATGTTGTTACTCAAAAGCCGCCGTTCAAAAGTTATCATAATTCATCGATAGAAATTCTGATCGGTGATTTTTTTGAGTTACAAGCGAGTCATTTACAGAAATTCAATCACCTCTACGATAGAGCCGCGTTAATTGCTTTACCCGAGAAGTTAAGGCAGCGTTATGTGCAGCATCTACGAAGCATACTACCCAGCGCGTCGATGCTTTTAATTACCTTAGATTATAATCAGTCTCAGATGAAAGGACCGCCGTTTTCAGTGGAGCAAGGGGAGGTTCAAAAGCTATTTTCCTTTGCTAAAATTGAACAATTACGCCGAGAAGATATCATCGAGCAAGAGCCAAAATTTAAAAGTCGCGGTCTGAGTCATTTTTTTGAAACGGCTTATTCTATTTCATGGTAATTATCTTAAAGATTTTGAATTAAGAGGAGCCAACAATGCGGCACCCAAAAACAATTTTTTTAATTTTATTGCTGCTTAATGGCTTCGGTCTAGAAGCACTCGCCGCTCAATCGTTGGTCTTACCTGAAGCCGTTAGCAATAACGCTGTCGCTATAGCAAGAGTTCAACAACACCGCTTATTATTTAGTTTTAATGGCTTAGCCGCGGGAAAAGAAATTGAAGATATCCATGGTCGCGCTTTTTCAGTTAATATCGATACCGGTGAAACTAAATCCATTGCGCCATTGCCGAACGGATTAGGTCGACTAGCAAGTATTGCGGTGACTCTTAAAAATCAGATATTTGTGATTGGTGGTTATACGGTCGCCAAAGATCACAGCGAGCTATCCACTGCTCAAATTTATCGTTATTCGGTGCAACAAAACAGCTATCAATTAATGACAAAAATGCCTGTTCCGGTGGATGATACCGTCGCATTAGTTTATCAGAATCGCTATATTTATTTAGTCAGCGGTTGGCACGATACTGCAAACGTTAGTTTGGTACAAGTTTATGATAGCCAAGAAAATCGATGGTTTAATGCGACTCCATTTCCGGGAGCGGCCGTGTTTGGTCACGCGGGCGGAATAGTAGATGGCAAAATAATTATTGCAGACGGAGTAAAAATTAAATCGGTGGTTAATGGAAAGCGCCAATACGGAGCATCCGATGAAAACTGGTTTGGAGAAATCGACAAAAAGGATCCATCGCTGATTAAATGGATAAAAATAAAAAAGCATCCTTTTAAGCCGCTATATCGAATGGCGGCAACGGGTTTGAGATCCACGGGTCAAATCGTTTTTGCTGGTGGTAGCGATAATCCCTATAATTTTAATGGGATTGGTTATAACAAGAAACCGAGCGAAGCAAGTAACCGATTATTTTCCTATGACTTAAAGAGCCAACAGTGGTTGATTCATAAGCCTCTCGATAAAACGTCGATGGATCATCGTGGACTGTTAGTTGCTAACCAGCAGCTATATATTGTTGGCGGAATGGGAGATAATCAACAGGTATTAGACCGCGTTCAAATTATACCTTTTTCTTATTTAGCGGTTGGCAAGGAATCAAAATGAGTGATATTAGACCCTATGGTTGCTGGTCCTCAAGCTTAACTGCCGAAAAGTTGGCTGAAAAAGGCGTACGTTACGGTCACATGTGCGTCGATGGTGATGATTGTTATTGGCTAGAATCTCGCGCCAAAGAGCAAGGCAGAGGCGTATTAGTTAAATGCACTATTAACGGCGATACCTCGGAAGTTTTACCTTGCGAAATTAGTCTAAGAACAAAAGTCCACGAGTACGGCAGTGGTGACTATTTGGTTGACCAATCGGTTATTTATTTTAGCGACGCAGCGGACCAATGCATTTATCGTTTTGATGGTCAAATAAGACAAGTTACCAAGCCAAAAAGCAATGCCGAACAACGTTACGCTGATTATGTAATTTCGCCGGATAAGAAATATTTAATCTGCGTGAGAGAAACTCATTTTCAATCGGGAGTGGTTAATGAATTGGTTAGAGTTGATTTGGAGAAACTCGATCAACAAGACGATAGTTTTGCTGAAGTATCTGTTTTACATACAGGATTCGATTTTTATAGTTTCCCTAGACTCACCAAAAATGCACATCGATTATGTTGGACTTGCTGGAATCAACCAGAAATGCCTTGGGATGCTGCAGAGCTATGGGTCGCAGATTTTCACAGTGACGGTGGTTTAGACGCCGCTCATAAAATTGCTGGTGGAATAACGGATCAAGATTCTAAAGACGCTATTTACCAACCGCTTTGGAGCGACGATGGCGTTTTGCACTTTATTTCAGATGCCAGTGGTTGGAGTAATATTTATTCCTGCCGAGATGGCGTCTTAAATGCATTAACGCCGATTGACCGAGAATTTGGTATTCCACAGTGGGTACTCGCCAGTTCGACCTATGTACTAAATGATAACAATCAGATTTATGCGGTTTATATGCAAAATGGCCAACAACAACTTTGCCATATTGACTGCGAAAGCGGTCACATCGAACCAATTGCTTTGCCATTTAAATATTTTGGCGATCATTTATTAATGACGAAACAGTACCTATTTTTTAGAGCGGCAGGGCCCGCTTTAGAAGAAGCGATTTATCGATTTAATACTGAAACCGAGGAAGTGGTGAAATTAAGTCCAGAAAGTCGTTTTCCACTCGCGGTTGAAGAATTGAGTATCGCAAAAACAATTGATTTTCAATCTACCGACCATCGTCCTTGCCATGCATTTTATTACAAGCCTAATAACAGTCAATTTTCTGCAGCTAAAAACGCCCGCCCACCTTTGATTGTCATGAGCCATGGTGGACCCACAGCGATGACCAATAATTCGCTAAATGCCGCAATTCAATTTTGGACTCATCGAGGGTTTGCCGTGGTCGACGTAAACTATGGCGGTAGCACAGGATTTGGTAAAAAATATCGCGAAACATTACTCGGAAATTGGGGGGTGGTCGATGTCGAAGATTGTATAGCCGCTGCCAATTATTTGGTGAGTGAAGGTTTGGCCGACCAATCATCGTTATTGATCCGTGGCGGTAGTGCCGGTGGTTATACCACGCTATGTGCATTAACTTTTCACGATGTTTTTGCCGCAGGAACCAGCCGTTATGGTGTTGCTGATTTAGAAAGTTTAGCATCGGATAGCCACAAATTTGAAGCGAGGTATTTGGACAGTGTGGTTGGAGCCTACCCCGAAGAAAAAGAGTTGTATCAAGCGCGTTCGCCAATTCATTCGACGGATAAATTATCTTGTCCCATTTTATTATTGCAGGGAGAAGATGATAAAGTTGTTCCGCCCAATCAAGCCGAAATGATGGTTGACGCGCTTATCGAGAAAAAAATTCCCTATGCTTATAGACTTTACAAAGGTGAAGGGCACGGATTTCGGAAAGCAGAAACGATTATTGATGCGCTTAATTCTGAACTCAGTTTTTACCAGCAGGTTTTAGGTATAGGAGTCGAATCCGCTGAAGCGGCAATTAAAATAGAATTTTTATAGCTAATAATCGTTATAATAGTCACTCAATAGGATAGATTAATAAAAGGAATACCAATGAAAATAATTATATTACTGCTTCTAGTCTCGTTACCTACTTTAGTTGGCGCTGAGAATAGTGAACAAAACACAAAAAAAACAATTTACCAAAAAGCGCTTGTCGAATATAAAGCCCAGGCTGAAAATGGCTTGTCGGAAGAACTACTGCCATACGCAAAAGCGCTATATTTTGCGGGCCAAGATTTTTTGGATAAAGATGATAATAGTTTGGCAGTTTTAGCGCAAAACTACGCAGCCACATTAAATATAGGCTATCCTAGCAAAGATTCGATTTCGGTTTTACAATTTGCGATTAACTCATTTGAAAACGCAAAGGAGCCACAAACAGAACGATTGATTGAAGCGCTTTTCAACTTGGGCAAGGTTTATAACGCCCATCAAAAATACGCCAAAAGAGCAAAAAGAAAATTCAATCAAGCGGTCGAGCTAGCTGAACAAAGTGGTGACGATATTTTGCTCGCTCAAACACTGCTTAAGATAGGAGTGAATTACATATCTGGTCAGAGGGTGGATAAGCGGTCAGTATCGAAAGCAATCGACCAATTAGAGACGTCCTATAAAAAATTTAGCGAGCAGTCAGATGAAAGAGCGAACATAGCGGCTTTTTGGCTCGGAAAAGCAAATATTATGTTAAGTAAATCCGATCAAGCAATTAAGTATTTTAGTGCTGTTTTGGATCATCCATTCGAGACAGAAACGTCCAGTAAATTGCAAATGTCCAGCCATGCATTCCTTGTTCGAGCTTATACGGAAAACAATGAACCTGAAAAAGCGACGGTACATTGCCAGGCCATTGGAGAGTCTACGCCTTGGAACGCTGATGCAGAAGCGAGTCCGATTTATTTACTACAACCAAACTATCCGAAAACAGCACAACGAAATAATAAATCAGGCTGGGTAAAAACGAAATTTACCATCGACTCGAACGGCTTCGCTAAAGATATTAGAGTCGTTGGTTATCAAGGTCATAGCAGTTTTTCCAAAGAAGCACTGCGGGTAATAAAAGAGTGGCGATTCGCACCAAAATTTGAAAAAGGGAAGCCGGTCGATGCCACTTCTGTTTATACGATACAATTTAAGCTATCTAAATAAAAAGAACTTATATGAGTGATCGAATTCAGTATCTAATTAAGAAAAATTTAGAATGGGCCAAGCAATTCGAAAAAAATAGCCCTGGAATTTTCAAAAAGTTAGCGGGTCAGCAAAATCCAGAATATTTATGGATCGGCTGTAGTGACAGTCGCGTGCCAGCTAACACCATTGTTGGCTTACAACCCGGAGAAGTTTTCGTTCACCGCAACGTTGCTAATCTAGTGAACCATTCAGATTTGAATGTATTATCGGTGATTGAGTATGCAGTGAATATTTTGAAGGTAAAAGACATAATTCTATGCGGTCATTATGGTTGTGGCGGAGTGATTGCTGCTTTAGAAAGGTGTGAGCATGGCATTGTGGACAATTGGTTAAGAGTTATCAAAGATACTTATCGGATGAACGAAAAACACTTTAATCAAATAGACACTGAAAAAGAAGAAATTGACTTACTCTGCGAGTTGAATGTTATCGAACAAGTTCGTAATATCTGTCATACATCCATTGTGCAAAATGCGTGGCTTGACGGCGCAAAGCTTTCTGTACACGGGGTTATTTATGGCGTAGAAGATGGTCTTTTAAAAGATATGAATGTGACGACTAATTCCATCGATGAAATCGAATCAATTTATAAACTAGGCTAAAGGCTTTCTGTTTTCGGACTTTTATGGCTACCAAAAATTCTTCGCTCAGAGCGCATTTAGAAAAGTCGCTCCTTTATCCTTATGTTAAATGGTCTAAATCTAGACTCGGTTAAGGAAAAGGAGCAATCCTCCAGGACTCTTTATTTTGCTTAATCTAAGCGCAAGCTAATTGAGGCAAATCTGAAAAAGAAAATCTTTTCTCTTCATTGGATTTAGTCGAATCTTTTATCTCTTGTACTAAATCTAAGATAGCTTCAAACTTAGCTAATAGAACCTTGCCTTGCTCGGTAGTTTCAACCAGTTGCTTTCCATTTCTTACGAAAATATTGACACCCAATTCTTCTTCAAGCATACGCAGTTGTCGGCTAACGCCGGGCTGAGAAGTGTATAAGTGCTTAGCAGCATTAGAAATATTTAGATCATATTGAGAAATGGCTAATACGAATCTTATTTGTTGTAGTTTCATGTTTTGTCTCCGGTTTTTCTTTGAGTATTTAACGTCATTACGAAGCCATAGAATGCACGGCGGCTACGGCTCGACCCGATGGATCCGCATTTTTAGTAAAACTTTCATCCCAAGCTAATGCTTCTTTGGTACTGCAGGCAATTGATTTTCCGCTCGGAACCGTTTCGGCGGCACTGTCGCTGGCGAATTTCGTTAGGAATAGTCGTCGATACATCAAACCTTCTTTGGTATCTGGCGTATTAATTGGAAATTCGTACACAGCTCGTTCAAAATCTTTATCTGAGATAGTATCTTCTGCAAAAGCCTTTAACGAATCGATCCACGAATAACCCACGCCATCTGAAAATTGCTCTTTTTGACGCCACAATACTTCGGGAGGTAAATAACCTTCAAACGCTTCGCGCAGAATGTGTTTTTCTATTTTCCCATCGACACACATTTTTGCTTTTGGTGGCAAAGTCATCGCGGTATCTAGAAATGCACGATCTAAGAATGGTACTCGAGTTTCGACGCCCCATGCAGCCATAGCTTTGTTGGCGCGAAGGCAATCAAATTGGTGCAGTCTTTCGAGTTTTCTCACTGTCTCTTTGTGAAATTCCTCTGCCGAAGGCGCTTTGTGAAAATAGAGATAACCGCCGAAAATTTCATCAGCACCTTCACCCGATAAAACCATTTTAATACCCATCGATTTAATTTTTCGAGCCATCAAATACATCGGTGTAGAAGCTCGAATGGTGGTGACATCGTAGGTCTCTAAATGATAAATTACATCCGCAAGTGCATCTAATCCTTGCTGAACAGTAAAATGAATTTCGTGATGAATGGTGCCTATTTTATCGGCGACTTTTTTTGCGGCTACAAGGTCTGGCGAACCCTCAAGGCCCACTGCAAAAGAATGAAGTTGTGGCCACCACGCAGGGCTTTGTTGATCGTCTTCAATTCGTTTAGCCGCATTTAATTGCGCTATGGCTGAAATTAGCGAAGAATCTAACCCGCCTGATAAAAGAACGCCGTAAGGCACATCGGACATCATGTGTTTTTTAACCGAAGTGATTAACGCTTGCTGTATTTCTTTACTCGATGCGCTATTGTTCTTCACCTCCTCAAAATCTTTCCAGCTCGGTTGGTAGTAACTACGTATTTCGCCAATTCGACTATCCAAGTAATGACCCGGTGGAAAAGGCTGAACTTGCTCACAAACATCCACAATTGATTTAAGTTCAGATGCAACAAAGAGCTGACCCTTGTTATCGTATCCGTAGTAAAGCGGAATGATGCCTAGCGGATCACGGGCAATTAAATAGCGGGCTTCACTTTCGTCATATAAGATAAAGGCAAACATACCTTCTAGTTGATTCAGTCGTTTCTCGATTAGGGAGCGATGAACTTCCACGCCTTTTGGATGATCCTGCTGATACATTGCCAAAATAATTTCGCAATCAGAATGCGTTTGAAAGGCATAATCGGAAATTTCAGTCTTTTGCAGTGATTGGTGGTTATATATTTCACCGTTTACCAAAAGTGCGATGTCTTTGCTTTCATTTAGTAGAGGTTGCTCACCCGTTTCTATATCAACAATCGCCAATCGTTCATGGACTAATACAGCACTTTCGCCAGTCCAAATACCTGACCAATCGGGACCCCTATGGCGCTGTTTTTGTGATTGCGCTAACGCAAGAGCGCGATAATCGGATGCATCTTCTTTTATATCAAGAATGCCAAATATTGAACACATTACTTAACCTTACCAATGATCTTTGGTGAATGAATTATGTTTCTTAGTGATGTAATCATTAACTAAATTCGCCATAAAGTGAATAGTAATTAATAAAAATACCTTATCGTTCGTATAAACGATGTAAATAGGGTAATATTTTGAATAATCGTTAATATTAATGGGTAAAACTTATGTCAAACCAACGAATCGATAAACCAGCCGATTTAAACGATCGCCTACAAACTCCAAAAATTGACGATTTGGACAAAGAAATCATCAATTCTTTGGTGGTTGACGCTAGGGCTTCCTACGCTGAGCTAGGTAAACGTTTTAAAGTGAGTCCGGCGACGATCCACGTCCGAGTCGAGAAAATGAAGAATTCCGGCATTATTACGGGGCATCGTTTAACCGTTGAACCAAAAAAGCTCGGTTTTGATGTTTGCTGTTTTATTGGCATCACTCTAAGAAGCGCAGGCGATTACCCAGAGGTTTTGGCGCGACTTGAAGAAATTGAAGAAGTGGTTGAGGCTTATTATACAACCGGTGCTTATAGTATTTTTATCAAGATTTTGTGCCATTCGATTGATGATTTACACTGGCTTTTGGTGGATAAGATCCAGTCAATTGACAAAATAAGAGCCACCGATACCATTATTTCTTTACAGAATCCGATCCACCGGGCGATCAGCTTATAGATGATTGTCGCTGATCGCTTTAGATAATAAATCGGATTAGTGGCGCACCGTTTTACTCGACACTAGATTGTTTGCAATTCTTCTAGCTCTAATAAATCACCTGGCTGGCAATCTAGCGCATGACAGATAGCAATCAGTGTTGAAAATCGCATGGCTTTTGCTTTGCCACGTTTTAGAATTGAAAGATTGGCCATAGTCACGCCGACCTGTTCAGATAATTCCGTTAGTGACATTTTTCGTTGAACCAACAACAGGTCTAAATTTACTTTTATTTGAGTATTCATTAGATGGTTAGCTCCTGTTCGTCCCGCATAGTCGTCGCTTCACGATGTATTGTTTGCGAATATCGATATGGCAAAGGTCGACATTTATGAGTTGTTGAAGGATAATCCGCCAAAATATTGAGTTAGAGCAATAAGTTATATACCCATTCCACTTGAAGATGCAGGTTTCAGCGAGTCATGAAGTTGCCATATTTGAGGCGCAGTGACGCAGGATTAGTCATTCTAATTCAAGTTATTGCAACAAAGAAGATGGTAGCTTCATGGCTCGCCCTTCGGGAGCTAAGCTAGAAACCTTGAACTGCGTTGCAAGCCTTGAAAAGGACCAGCCATTCTCTTCGGCTTACGCCTTGCTCAAGATTCCTAGCTTAGCTCTGAATCCTGCATCTTCAAGTGGAATGGGTATATAGCGAAATAAGATGTTAGACTTCTGCCAATTTTCATGTTTAAATCGCTGCCAGTCATTAAATAAATTAAATTATTCTAAAACAGACAATGAAACTCCAAGCTAACAATAGTTCTCTCTCAATTGTACGCCGTCGCCGCCGTAGTATTTATGCTGGGTGCGATAACGTGTAGCTTGAAGTTAGCAAACGTTTTCTGAAAACCCGGCCTTTGTCGGGTTTTTTTATGTCTGGAGATTATTAGTTAAAACGATAAGGGTTAAGGGTTAAGGGTTAAGGGTTAAGGGTTAAGGGTTAAGGGTTAAGGCAAATATATGAATAATCAGATGAAAAATTTTATCAGTACTATAGATTGGAGCCAATCGGAGCTTCAGCAGATCTTAGATGCTGCCAATGAGTTTAAGAATGGCGCCAACAGTGACGCCCTAAAAGGTAAGTCGGTGGGCTTGTTATTTTTTAACCCTTCGCTTCGAACCCGCACTTCGTTTGAACTTGGAACTTGGCAAATGGGCGGGCATGCGGTGGTTCTTGAACCGGGAAAAAGTGCCTGGCCGATCGAATTTGAACTTGGTACAAAAATGGAAGGCAACACCGAGGAGCATATTATCGAAGTGGCGCAGGTTCTGTCTCGCTATTGCGATATGATCGCAATTAGAGCCTTTCCAAAATTCGAAAACTGGCAGGATGATCGTCAGGATAAAGTGATCAAAGCGTTCGCGAAATATGCGACAGTACCAGTAATAAATATGGAAACAATTACTCATCCTTGTCAAGAGCTAGCCCATATGCAAGCAATTCAATCCTTGATTGGCAAACCAAAAAACAAAAAATATTTACTGACTTGGACCTATCATCCTAAACCTCTTAATACGGCGGTGGCTAATTCATCTTTGTTAATCTCAAGCAAATTCGGAATGGATGTCACTCTATTGTGTCCGAGCAAAGATTATATTTTGGATGAAAGGTATATTGAAGTGGCTAAAAAGCAAGCCGTTGAAAACGGTGGGAATTTTAGCATAACGCACGATATTGAAGAAGGTTATGCCGGTGCAGACATCGTTTATGCCAAAAGTTGGGGCGCATTACCTTACTTTGGAAATTGGCAGCAAGAAAAGAAGATTAGGGATCAATACCAGCATTTTATTGTTGACCAACAAAAAATGAATATGACCAATCAAGGTCGCTTTTCTCATTGTTTACCGTTAAGAAGAAATATTAAGGCTACCGATGAAGTAATGGATGCGGATTATTGTTTTGCAATCGATGAAGCGGAAAATCGCTTGCACGTGCAAAAAGCAATGATGGCGAAGTTGATTAGTCAATAACTAACAGCAAAAATCAATATTGTAAAGACTGAATGCATCAGGCTCTACAAAACCATTTAATTTTACAAACTGGAAGAAAAATGAATAACGTAACCAACAAAAACATCGTACTTGCATTTTCTGGAGGTCTAGATACCAGCTTTTGTGTGCCGTATTTAATCGACCAAGGTTATCAAGTCACCACTATCTTTGTTGACTCGGGTGGTGTTAACGAGCAAGAAAAAACTCAGATAAAAGAAAGAGCGTTATCGCTGGGAGCGGTAGCTCATGTCGAAGAAAGTATCGCGAAGGAGCTTTGGCATGATGTGATCACGCCTTTAATTTGGGGAGGACATTGGTATCAAAATCAATATCCATTGCTCTGCTCCGACCGATATTTGATTGTCGCGGCCTGTTTAAAATTGTGCGATAAATTAGGCACTAAACTCTTTGCTCATGGTTGTACTGGTATGGGAAATGACCAAGTTAGATTTGATTTGGCCGTTCAATGTCTGGGCGATTATCAAATTATTTCGCCCATTCGTGAAATTCAAAAGCTAACTTCCGAAGTCCGAGAATATGAAAAACAATATCTGATTGAAAAGGGATTCGAAGTGTCAGATAAAGTATCCGCTTATTCGGTGAACGAAAATCTGCTCGGGGCAACAATTTCTGGATCGGAAATCGATCAATGGAAAATGCCATCAGACGAAAGTTATTTGATTACCAGTCCTTCAGTTGATACGACCAAGGCCGATCAACTGATCACTTTCGAGTTTAATCAAGGTAGCTTGATTGCGTTGAACGAAAAACAACTGGATAAGGATATATCCGGTGAACAAGTGATGCAGTTTCTTAATCAGTTAGTTGGTTGCTATTCTATCGGTCGTGGATTGTATACGGGAGATACTAGTATTGGACTAAAAGGAAGGATTGCATTTGAAGCGCCTGCACTTTTTGCCTTGCAGGCAGCACATGTCGCGTTGGAACAATCGGTATTATCTAAAGCGCAAAATCGTTTTAAAGCATCCATTGCTGAAAAATGGACCGAGCTAGTTTATGAAGGTTTTTATTACGAACCACTAAAATACGATTTAGAGGCTTTCTTAAAATCTTCACAAAAACAGGTGACAGGAAAAGTGACGTTGCAGCTTAAGCCAGGCCATCTATTAGCCGTAGCGGTTGAGTCCGATAACATTTTACACGACGAAGGTTCGGTTTACGCTCAATCTGCGTCCTGGAATATAGAAGAAGCAATTGGTTTCATTAAATTATTTGGAAAGTCGACGGTTTTGGCGGCTGACAAGAATAACCAGAAAAGCGTAAGTTCTTAAAATACGAGTAAAAACATGAGTTTCATGAAATCGAAAATATTTGAACATCTGCAATCGTTAGTCAGTTTTGATACCCAAAACCCACCACGACAGATTACTCGCGAAAGTGAAATCTTTCATTATTTAAAAAAACACTTGCCCGGTTTTATATTCGAAATTAACGATGCGGGTGATGGTTGCTTAAGCTTATTGGCCAGTCGAGGAAATCCCGAATTACTTTTTAATTTCCATATTGATACCGTCCCGATCACTCAAGGTTGGAATAGCGATCCATTTGAACTAATAGAACAAGACGATAAATTGATCGGTCTTGGTGCTTGCGATATTAAAGGAGCCGCAGCGTGCATGCTTTCGGCTGTTAGCAAGACTACGGGAGATGTTGCGCTACTATTTTCTTCGGATGAAGAACATGGTTCAAGCAAAGCTATCAAGAAATTCCTAACGACCAAACATGGTTTCACAAAAGTGGTAGTGGCAGAGCCGACACAGGCTAAAGCGGTGGTCGCACATCGGGGCATTCAAACTGCGACAGTTACCTTTTCGGGGGTTTCTGGTCATGCATCGGAGTCTCGAGCACTTCAAGATAATGCGATCCATAGAGCTGGTCAATGGGTTGCTTCAGCGACAAAGTGGGTAGCTAAACAAACTCTTTCCGTCGAAAATCTATCGGGTTTACCGTTTAATATCGGTACCATTGAAGGTGGCATCAAAGCGAATATGATTGCAGCGCAATGTGAAATGAAATTCGGCTTTAGACCGCTTCCCGGTCAAAGTTCTAAATCGGTACTCGAATCACTTCAGTCTCTGGATGATAGTCAATGTTTGGCAATGACTGCCGGTTTTTTTGGCCCCTGTCTACCTGCAGCGAATCAAAATTTTGAAGCGTCGATGATAAAAGCAAAAAAATTAGCCGCTGAACTTAAAATCGAATTAGGTGACGCGGTAAACTTTTGGACTGAAGCCAGTCTATTTTCTCAGGCAGGATGTTGCGTGTTCGTTTTTGGTCCTGGTGATATTGCTCAAGCGCATACCGCCAATGAATGGGTCGAAGTTTCTCAGCTTGAACAAGTCGAACAAAGTTATAAAAACATTCTTAAGCAGCAAGATCAATCAGCAGCTACTAGCCGATAACTAATAACCAACAATTAACAAATGGTATCTACCGAGTAAATTATGAACACGATTAATGTGAAAGGCAAAGAGAGTGATGTTAAAGAAACCATCGTACAGCTGTTGTCCAATCTGGCCAATCCCAAAGAATTTAACCAATACATGACCCGGTTTGTTGAAGCAGGACAATCTCGATTTGCGGTGATTAAAGTGGGCGGTGCAATATTGGATAACGATTTGGAAAATCTATGCTCTTCATTAGCTTTTTTGGAGCGGATAGGGCTGTTTCCAATCGTGGTACACGGCGCGGGACCACAACTAAATCGAAACTTGCAAAATGCCGGGGTGCAATCCCAATTCATCGAGGGTCAGCGGGTGACTAGCAAAGAGGTTTTAAGAATTGCCAAGAAAACATTTGTTGAGCAAAATATGAGACTTGCCAATCGACTACAAGCAATGGGCGTTAAAACCGCGTCAATTACTTCCGGTGTATTTACTGCAAAACAAACCAACCAGACCGAACTTGGTTTTGTTGGTGAAGTGACCGGTATCGATAGACAACCGATCAATATCGCAATTGCTGCAGGGGCAATACCAATCTTATCCTCACTTGCAGAAAGTGAATCGGGGCAATTGTTAAACGTGAACGCAGACATCGCAACCAATCAATTAGCGATTTCGATTAATCCTTACAAGATAATATTTCTCACTAGTACGGGCGGTTTACTTGATCAAAACGGAAAAATTATTTCGTCACTTAATCTTATTACCGATTACGATTCGATCATGAGACAAGAGTGGTTACATGGCGGAATGAAGCTTAAAATACAGCAAGTCGCCGAAATCTTGAGTCAGCTACCTTCTACTTCATCGGTTTCGATTACTAAACCATCTAACTTGGCAAAGGAGTTGTTTACTCATAAAGGCTCCGGCACTTTGATTCGGAAAGGCGAGTCAATCATGTGCCATGATGATGTTGAAACGATTAAAATAAAGAAATTAAGGGAGCTGATTGAAAAAAGTTTTAACAAAACTTTGGACGGAGATTATTTCGAAGTTACTCAGATTAGCCGAGCCTATATTACTTATTGCTATCGTGCAGCAGCTATTGTTACATTAATTGATGGCGTACCGTATTTGGATAAGTTTGTAGTGGCTGATGAGGCGAAAGGGGAGGGACTAGGGAAAGTCCTGTGGGAAAAAATTAAAGAAGACAATCCGAGCTTACACTGGCGTGCGCATCCAGATAATACGATTAACGGCTTTTATTTTAAGAATGCTGACGGTTGTATCAAGACTGGTGGTTGGAATGTTTTTTGGTATGGGATCGTTGATTTTAACGCGATTAGTCAATGCGTAAAGCAAGCATCTAATAAATTGATGACTGTAATGTAAAAATGATATCTGAACGTAGGGGCGGTGTCTCTGCCGCGAAAAGAGATCGAACTCCCCTCGGACTTTTAGTTTTTTCTCAGCAAAGATGCGCGCTCCTAGTATGAAGAAAAGAAAAAGTATATTTTAATCTCCAGAAAATTAATTTTGACCAATGAGATAACAGACTAATAATGAAAACTAAAACCACAATTGGCATAATCGGCGTACGAGGTTATGTCGGAAGAGAGCTTCTGAATTTGCTCGCCATGCACGAACAGTTAAGCGTTTGCTGGGTAAGCTCACGGCAGCTAGCTGGGCAATCTGTTTCTACGTTATTGCAAGTAAACGAAAAGTTCCCATTCAACCCTTTGCCTGAAAATCATTATTTCAATCAACTAATTGTTGAAGATTTATCCGCTAACGGACTCAATTCGCGAGCGGCTGATATTGTTGTACTGGCATTGCCCAATGGTCTGGCGGCACCTTTTGTTGAAGCAATCACTAATAATGGCAACACTAAAGTGATTATCGACCTTTCTGCAGATTATCGATTCGACAAACAATGGAACTATTCGGTTCCCGAGTTATTGAGTTCACAAAAACAGGCGTCATTCAAAGAGGATGGTTTAATAAAAATCAGCAACCCAGGATGTTATGCTACCGCCATGCAAATAGCGATAGCACCTTTGATTGGGAAGATAATCGGGCGAGCAAATTGTTTTGGTATATCCGGATATAGCGGTGCGGGTACAACGCCGTCAGAGACCAATGATGTGAAAAAACTTAAGGATAATATATTGCCTTATGTGTTGTTGGAACATTTACATGAAAAAGAAGTTAGTCATCAACTTAATCTGCCGGTGAGTTTTACGCCTCACGTGGCGGAGTTCTTTCGAGGGATTTCGATGACCGTACAAATCGAACTTAAGACATCTAGTAGCTTAGAAGAAATTCAATCGCTATTTGAAGAGTTTTACACTAATCAGACAAGTATCAAAGTGACTGAAAGTATTCCTAACATCCAGCAAGTGGTTAATTCTCCAAAGTGTCATGTCGGCGGTTTTAAGCTAAGCGAGAATGGCAAACGTTTAACCTTAGTCAGTTGTTTGGATAATTTATTAAAGGGTGCAGCCAGTCAAGCGTTGCAGAATATCGAGTTAGCAATAGATTATGATGCGAATTAAAATAGATTGAACAAATAGGAAAATATAATGACTCAACCACTTTGGCAAAAATCGACAACCTCTATTAATAAAACCATGATGGAATATATGGCCGGTGAAGATATCGTTTTAGACCGAGAACTGATTCAGTACGATATTACAGCCAGTAGAGCGCATGTTAATGGCCTGTGTTCGATAAAAATTTTAACTGATGAAGAAGGCAGACAGTTGATTAGCCAACTTGAATCACTCGCAGAAGCGGTTGATTCAGGAGAATTTAAATTAGACGCCCGATTCGAAGATTGTCATTCAGCCATAGAGCATTGGTTAGTTGAAAAGTTGGGAGAACTGGGCAAAAAGATTCATACAGGACGTTCAAGAAACGACCAAGTTTTAGTGGCTACGCGACTTTATTTGAAAAATTCATTATTGTCCGTGATCGATTTGTGTCAGCAAAGTGCAGAAGCTTGTTTGCAACAAGCGGAAGAAAATAAATCATTGGTGATGCCGGGCTATACGCATTTACAACAAGCAGTTCCGTCATCCGCTGGTATGTGGTTTGCTGGCTTTGCGGAATCAATGATCGACAATCTCATTTCACTGAATTCTGCGTTGAACTTAATTGATTCCAATCCATTAGGTACTGCTGCCGGTTACGGTGTCAATCTACCATTAGATCGCGAGTTAACCACCAAGCAACTCGATTTTTCTAGGATGCAAATTAATCCGATCTACGCACAAAACAGTCGTGGTAAATTCGAAATGGTGGCTCTTAATGCGATGTCGCTTTGTTTGTTAGATATTCGTCGTTATTGCTGGGATATTTCACTTTTTACCACACAAGAATTCGCGATGGTGAAACTTCCCGAAGAAATGATGACGGGTAGTTCCATTATGCCCAATAAAAATAATCCTGACCTAGTAGAATTGATGCGTGCCAGCTATTCGGTGGTTCAATCGGCTGTTACTGAATTACAATCCTTATTGTCTTTGCCATCGGGTTATCAAAGAGATCTACAGCTAACGAAAGGCCCGTTGTTAAGAGCGGTTAAGAAAGTTATCGATACCTTATCGCTGTTTCCGATGTTAGTTAAGGGTACACAGTTTATAGCGCAATCTTGTCATGAAAAAATAACAGCGCCGATGCATGCTACGGACTTGGCGATTGAGCTTAGCGCTCAAGGAATACCCTTTAGAACCGCTTATCAGAAAGTCGCCAGTAGCGAGAACGAACTTGAAAAACGCGAATCGCTTGCTAGTCTAAAAGCGAGAATTTCGCCCGGAGGATGCGCCAATTTGATGTTAGATGAAATGGAAAAACGGTTAATATAAGGGCGCTAACTATTAGTGTTTGTGATCAACTTTTTACGCAATTTCGACCGAATTCTTTTGCCTGATAGAGTTTGTTGTCAGCGATGGATATTAGTTCATCTAAGGACTGAGTTTCTGGGGTTAAACTCACTACGCCGAAGCTTGCAGTAAATAGTATTTTCGATTTGTCATATTCTAACTGAGTACCCTCAAGTGATTGTCGAAGTCGCTCTGCTAAAGACATACCTTCCTCTAGTTTTGTTTCTGGCAGGGCAATCACAAATTCTTCGCCACCCCAACGGGCTAACACGTCTCCTTGCCGCTCAGAATAAGTCAAAATAGAAGCTATTTTCCTTAACACTTGGTCGCCTTGATGATGGCCATGAGTATCGTTGATGACCTTAAAATGATCGATGTCGAATAAAATAAGAGAAAATGATCGGTTCTTTCGCTTTGCCGTACTAAACAACGCTTTGGTGGTTCGATAAAATCCTCTACGATTGTAAATTCCGGTTAATGGGTCAATGAGCGATAGAGTTTCAGCTTTGTTCCGCTCTCGTTGACTAACTCTAAATTGCTCAGCTAAGGCTAACGCAAGCAATACTGCTTCTATCAACATTCCGATCTCTAGGCCATGATAGGTCCAGGCGTTATAGGGAAGATATCCCATTACTGCCAGAGTTATGATCGCGGCGCTGACCATCGCGACAAAGGTTGCTGGTAAAAAATAATTGGCTTCTCGAACACCGGCTTTGAAGGAAACGATTCCTAAATAGAGCATGGTTAGAGGAAATAGAAACATAAATATAAACGCGGAGTTTAATAACGCGACGTGATTATTGAGCAATGATGAGATCAAAGCAATCATTAGAACAAGGTAGGTTGTTCGAGAGATGATTTTATGAGTTAGTGGCAAATTATTTTTAGTGTCTAAAAAATTTCGAGCAAACATTAAACCGGCGAAAGAATAAAAGATCATCAACAGCGGATTCGAATTGAGTTGCCAGTTTGTTGATTCTGGCCAAAACCACTGATAAGCGTGCCCAGTGTAAGACATGTTTAAAATGATAAATGAGAAAAGATAAACCACATAAAATAAATACCGCTTGTGTTTTAAACTAAAAAATAATGCCGCATTATAGGCGAGTAAGGCTAACAAGAAACCGTAGACAAACCCGTAGTAATAACCTCGAAGATTTGTTTCTTCTTGTAATAACTCTTGAGTTTCTAAGTATATTGGCAGCATCATTGGATCGGGTGATTCAACCCGGATATAAACATCTGTGAGACCGGGTTGAAAGACAAAAGGAACGACAAAAAAACGGCTATCATTTTGACGTGTCGAAAACTGATAACTGTCGCCGACTACTCGGTTAGTTACAATTTTCTCATGTTCAAAATAGATTTCTATTTTATCTAGCCATGAGGTTTCAATTGAAAGACGCTGATCCATGAGCGATTGAGAAGTATTGAATACCGACAAATGAAGCCATACGGGACGCGAACCGATACCAAAATTGAGTACCTTATCGACTGAGTTAGAATGGCTATTTCGAAGGGCAATTTTCGCTTCATGATAATTAATTGGTTGGTCGTTTTCTTTGATATATTCTAGGTATTTACCGATGGCGTCATTCGATTGCTTAGGAATGTACAAAGGTTCATTAGCAAATACAGTTAGGCAGGTTGAAGTTGATATCAATATTAGAATTAATAGAAGTGTACGTTGTATGTTTTTAATGTTATAAATCAAGAGATTAGATGTATTTCTTGTTCGCCTAATGTTTGATAAGCATAGTTCAAAATCGACCAATAAACAAGAAATCGAGCACTGCTGTTACGATTTGAAAAGTAGTGGTTTGTAAAGACAAATCGTCAATGTTGAACTACACTTAATGCTAGTTAGATAAAAGATTTGGTATTCGAATGACTCCGCAAAGTGTTAATGAATTGTATGACCGAGTGCTAAGTCTGGGTTTAGAAAGGCTTTCCATGGCCATGGGTATTGTGAGTCACATTGACAATGACTCTTATCAGGTGATGGCCGTTCAATCGGATAGCAAGGTTTTTGTTGCTGGCGAAACTTTCCCTCTTGAGAATACTTACTGTCGCCAAGTGGTTGAAGAATGCCAAACGGTTGCTCTTACTGAGTTGGGCGACCTTCCAGGATTATGCAAACACCCTCTCTACATTGGTATGCCGCTAGAAGCTTACATTAGTACGCCAATTTACAAGAACGGAGATATTTGGGGGACGCTAAATTTTAGTTCAATGAAAATTAGAGACAGCGCTTTTTCTGAAGACGAAATTGAGTTTGTTGAAGAAAGCGCTAGGGCTATATCTGAAGCGCTAACCAACTAACTTTGAATAATTTTCCAAACTTGCTAAAAAAAATCGGATACTTGAATTCTTAGAGTCGATTTAGTTAGAAAAAATCGGTTAATAAAATTCCTAAACCAAACCGCTCAATGGATTGGTTGTAATCTATTAAACTCTCGCCATAGCCATTAAAATATTGCAAATAGCCCTTAAAGCGTTTGCCCATTGGATAGGTCCAATCAAGTTGCAGGGCTCCGCGGTTAGTACTTCTCAAATTATTTCGAAACATGAAGCTGATATTTTGATCATCCCATTGGTAAATGGTTGTTAATTCAAAATGTCCCATGTATTTTTCGATGTCCGGGTTGTCATCTCCATCGGGTTGATTGGGGTCCAGTTTTTCATCTTCTTTTAATCGAAACCAAGGTCTAAAGGATATTGCCCAGTTTTCTTTTTCGAAAACAAAATTGGCATACAATCGATTCCAACTTCTTGAAAATTGTTGTGTACGCCCATTAGACTGATGTTCGAAGCCAAACATTATGACTGGATTAGACCAATTACCAAGTTTCCAGTCATTGACAAAAGTATAAAATATTTCCGGCTGATAGTTAGTTTCCCTAAAAGGCGATGACAATTCTGTATTGTACATTTGCCAATAGGATTGAATAGTAAATCCAAAAAACAACGCGTCGGTTTCATTGAAAATATTTGCAACAATTGGCGCTTTAAAACTTAATTGAAATTTGGCTTCTAGATTATCTAAAGGCTTATCCGTTAATAATTCTCTGAATGGCGCGTCGTTCGGTTCGCTGACATAACTGATAGGCAGAAAATAATTACGTTTGTGGGAGGTAATAACATTTGGGTTGTCTAAAGTCGATTTTTCTCTCGCTATTCGTTGTTGGATATTGGAAAGCTCTGCAGGGTTTAGTGTTTTTTCTTGCGCTAAAATAGCTTTACAGTTTTTGATTAATTGGCTGACGGTTATGTCGGGCTCGCTGATTTCTACCTGTTTATGTAGGCAGTTTTTCATGTTGCTCGAATATTCAGCAGCTAAGGACGATGAGCCCCAGAGTATAAAAAATAAAATACTGAGTCGAGTGTTATCGCAAAAGGGCATTCTTGAAATCCAAAAGAAAATTCAAAAAGGGTGCGAACGCCAACGCACCCGCATCCGCATCCAAACGGTATTTGAAATGGTATTAATTCTCTGATTATTCTTTGTTTTGTGTTGCCATTAATGTTTGTGCCAATTCTTTTTCGGAAGCCACGTCGACATGTGTTTCTTGCTCATCAAAAACTCCAGCGTTGGGGTCGTTAAATACATCAACATTTAGCTTGCCTTCGCTTTTGGCAACAATCGTCGATACCACAGCATCACCAGATACGTTTACTGCTGTACGTAGCATATCAAGAATTCGGTCGACACCTAGAATTAAACCAATTCCTTCCATAGGTAGACCTACTTGAGAAAATACCATTGAAAGCATTATCAAACCAACGCCAGGAACGCCTGCAGTTCCGACGGAGGCTAACACTGACATTAGAATAACGGTGAGATAACCTGAAATACCAAGTTCAACACCATATACATTTGCAATGAATACTGTAGCGACGCCCTGCATGATAGCAGTACCATCCATATTTATAGTTGCGCCAAATGGGACGGTGAATGATGCTACTGAATTATTGACGCCTAACCTGTCTGTAACTGTTCGTAGTGTAACTGGGATAGTTGCGTTTGAACTAGATGTACTAAAAGCAAATATTTGGGCGTTCCGAATCTTTTTCAGAAACTTTATTGGACTTAATCTTGCAAAAATAAAAAGCGTTGTCTGAAGAGTAACGAATAAGTGAAACAATAACGCACCAATTAGCACGGCGACATACCAGACTAATTCCCATAAAAGGCTCATTCCCAAGTTCGCCATTGCTTTTGCCAGCAAGCAGAAAACCGCATAAGGGGCGAAAGACATGATCAAACCAACCATTTTCATCATAACTTCGTTCATAAGCTCGACGCTCTCGACAAGCTTCTTTGCTTTTTTACCTACCAACAAAATACTAATTCCTACCAACATAGCAAAGAAAATTATCGATAGCATCTCGCCACTTGCCATTGCTTGAATTGGATTAGTTGGAACAATATCGATTAAAACTTGGGATAACGGTGGTGCTTCTTTTGCACTAAATATCGCATCAGTTGGAACGTTCATTCCTTTCCCAATGCCGAAGCTAGCCGCAATTGTAATTGCTGTGGCGATAGCTATTGCCGTCGTAAGCATGTAAAGAATAAATGATTTTGTACCTATACGACCGAGAAGCCGTATATCGCCAATTCCACACACGCCACAAATCAACGAAAAAAGTACTAATGGCACGACTAACATTTTTAGGGAATTTATAAACAGTTTGCCAACAATATGGAAAAATCCGTTTACAACGTATTCATTAATAAAAGTCCCCGCTTTCATCAATGAACCATCAAATAAATATAAGTTGGATAGGTTTATGCTTAATCCGACAGTCAGACCAAGGGCCATACCAAAAAGTACTTTTGCGGTTAAATTCATTTTTATTCTCAATTATTTGAATAAGTTAGATTAATTATAATTCTGTAAGCCATTGGCTTGGTCCACCAGCAAGAATAATGCCTCTAGCGGCATATTGCAATAGGATTTGTGGGGGGAGAGAAGGAGTTTATTAACAGCTAAGAGACGCTTCCGACAGAATTTATCGGGAGCGGTTAAAAATTAACAGAATAAAACGAGGATATTTTTATAATTGGAAAGGGTAAACCGAGCCTAATTCCAATATTTGAGTCAACTCATCTAAGGCAGATCGAGATTCAACTAATAATTGTGGATCGGCCAAATCCTTCTCTTCAAGTGAGTCTCGGTAGTGTTTTTCCACCCAAGTGTTCAAGGTATTAAACAAATGATCATTAATATAAACCGACTGATTGCTTGCGGCTATTTCTGTTTCAGTTAAAACAACTCGTTGTCTTAAGCAAGCAGGACCACCGCCATTTTGCATGCTTTGTTTAACATCGTATATTTCAACTTTGCTGATTGGATTATCGGCGGCAATAACGGAGTCTAGGTAGCTTTTAACGTTTGGATTTTCACGACATTCACTTGGAGCAATAATTGCCATGGAACCGTCGTTTAACGTGACCAGTTGGCTATTAAATAGGTAAGTATGTACCGCATCGTCAATGCTCACGGCAGATTCCGGTACTTTAATAAAATGCATAGGAGTATCGCCGTAGGCTGATTGAAGCTCTGCAATGACCTTATCAGAATTCAAAAATGCAGTTTCGTGGTAAAACAAACAATCTCGATTGCCAACCGCTATGACGTCATTGTGGAATACACCGGCATCAATCACATTAGGATTTTGTTGTGCAAAAACGGTTTTGTTGTTTTTTAATTGATGTAGACGAGCAATTGCTTGGGAGGCTTCAAAGGTTTGCCTTGCAGGGTATTTTTTTGGAAAAGGTTTGCTTGAGTCAAAGGCATATTTGCCATAAACGAAAAACTCCACACCAGGATCACCGTAGGCTTGGCAAAAACGCGTATGGTTGGCCGCGCCTTCGTCACCAAAATGATCGCCCATTGGTAATGCTTGGTGATGTGCAAAATAATCGCCATTGGTAAAAATCGCTTCTAAAACCCGTGAGGTTGTCGGTGCTTCAATAGAGCGATGAAATTTGTTGGATAGATTGGCTGCAGTGAAGTGAACTTTTTTATCTTGAGTATCTGCGCTAGGCGAAATGGTACAGGCGTTAGCGGTCCACATACTGGATGCCGAGCAAGTAGCCGCAAATACCGATGGGGCTTCAGCTGCTGCACGGGTAATGACTTGTTCGTCGGAGCCATTGAAGCCCAGTTGTCGTAAAACATGAACGTCGGGTCTTTCTAACGGCGGTAAAACGGCTTGCTTAAGCCCCATATCTGACAAGGCTTTCATTTTTGCAAGACCTTGCAGGGCACCTTGTTTAGGGTTGGATGCTTGAGCGGCGTTTTTTAGTGAGGCGACGTTGCCGATGGATAAACCCGCATAGTTGTGAGTTGGGCCAACAAGGCCGTCAAAATTAACTTCGAACGCAGTGTGAGTATTGCTCATAAGAATATTCCTATTAATAGCTAATAAAAAAGACCCTTACTTGTTCATTTTAAGATGAGTTAATTGGAGAGAAGGGGAGATCCTTTAACAAATCTGATCGCTATTATCCTGTATTGTAGGGGCGCTTGGCAAGCGCAAGCCTATTGTTCAACTGGAAATTTTGGCTTAGACGCACATTTGGGTGAGCTGGTTGATATTTACTCCATATGAGACTCTATTGATGGAGCGGTTGCAGCATAGGCATCAAATAGTCGGATACGGTTTCCACAATAACCTGTTGTCCTTTCTCATTCGGATGCAATCCATCTCTTAGCATTAAGTCTTGGTTAGTCGCTACACCTTCGAGAATAAAGGGAATTAATTTCACTTTCTCCATTTTTGCCAATTCGGTAAATATTCGGTCAAATTTCTGAGTGTAAGTTCTACCATAATTGGGAGGCATGTGAACGCCAGCCAATAACACCTTGGCACCTTTTTGGTGACTCATATTTACCATTTTTAGCAGGTTCTGGTGAGTCGTTGAAAGATCGTAACCCCTAAGTCCATCATTAGCACCAAGTTCCAAAATAACGATGTCTGGCATTGTTTTGTCCAGCTGAGATTGAAATCGTACTAAACCGCCCGAGGAAGTTTCTCCACTGATGCTTGCATTGGTTATGCTGGTCGTGAATTTTTGTTCGACTAATTTATTTTGCAACAATGTCACCCACCCTTTTTCCGTAGGGATATTATAAGCGGCGCTTAAACTATCGCCAAAAACTAAGATTTTGCTATTGCTCGCAAAGGCGAAAGAGCCGAAAGGCAAAAATAAGAACAGTAAAAATATTGTCAGTGTCTTCATAATTGAGGTGTTCAGAGGCTCATAGGTTGGTGAATGGAGTATGTGTATCGAAAAAAGCACTATAATGGCTTAAAAATGCTCGTTTATCGACGGTTTGACTATAATAGTTACAATAGCATTTATTTTTTGTATAGACCTAAGTCATTTGAAACAAAGGGTTAATTTTGATTCCATCTTACACCAAAGACGGTAAAAAGCGCACCAAACAAGAAATGATATTGATGGTATTGTCTGCTGCCACTGT
>Ga0316209_1000167_pt1 | contig 134617 bp, 124 predicted proteins | sample 6monopyrite_MG_FD_204945 | JGI IMG/M metagenome (GOLD analysis project Ga0316209, IMG submission 204945) | Microbial mat bacterial communities from mineral coupon in-situ incubated in ocean water Damariscotta River, Maine, United States -... | ecosystem: Environmental > Aquatic > Marine >... | reverse complement strand
GACTGATTCGGAGAATAAACCGATTCGTTTATAGCTATCGATAGTTCACCCAAGCTCTTTTCGGTTTGTTTTACAATAATAAAACTACCATTTTAATCTCTTTCTAAACTAAAGGATAGCTATCGGGTGCAATAATCCATTATGTCTGCACTTTTTATTTCCAAAATGTCACCAATCATCTAATTTTCTGAAAGCTATTTCTTAGGTCAAACTCAGGTTCATAATTAACACAACACACCAAATGCCAAAAAGAGTTCCTTTATCGGGTAATAAATATGTCTTCAACAGATTTTATTGAATAAAAATTTTCCAATTTTTGTCTGCCTTCGATTTCAAATTTTTTTCATCCTTATTCCACGATTTAAGCGTATTGGTTAAGTAAAAGTTATAAAACAAGTAAAGTTTACCATCAATAATTTTATAGGTTTTAGGATCAACCTTAACTTTTTCAGGTTTAAGGCCTAAGGCATAGGCACACCAACCACCATATTGAGGCTCGTATTTAATTGGGTTCTCTATAAATTTAGTTCTATTACTTTCTGACGAAAACCAATAGATTACTCCTGAATAGGTATAGTCCAATTCCTTGTTTCCTTGCAAAGGGTTTCCATCAAAATAGCTAACAGGGTCGTACCCATCGTTAACCACTTTATCGTTGTTTATATTATAATGTGTTTCACGAAATTGCTCCTCTTGAGCAAAACTAGAAGTCGCTATTAGCATTAATCCTATTTGTGTTAGTAATTTCATTGGTAATGCATTTATAGAGTCAACAAATTAATTTGTCAATGTGTTCACGACAAAATTGAAATATTGTTTCTACTTCAAAAAATGAAATGGCTTATTTGAAGCCAAATGTCATTCAGCATACTTATTAAGTATCTAATTGTCTTCGATATTTTTTAGTACGTCCCAAACCAAATTGGGTTCAAAACCTTTAGAAATAATATGTTTTGCCGTTTTCGCCTTTAATTGGTACGGGTTAGAAATACGAAGTGAGTACTCATTCGTTTTTTTAATTGCTAACTCCTGTATGGTGAGCAAATAATCTTCAGCACCTATTTCATCCAATCCTTTTTTTATGCAATACTCGGAGATGTCTTTTTGCTTTAAAGCTTGGGTGATTTTAAACTTTCCCCATTTTTTAATACGAAATTTACCGCCTGCAAAAGCCTGTGCAAATCGTTCTTCATTAAGAAAGTTTTCAGTGATAAGCCAAGCCAAAAGTTCATCTACTTCAGTAGTAAACAATTCGTAGGAATAAAGCTTAGCTCTAACTTCTTGCTGGCAGCGCTCTTGATAGGCACAATACGAAGCAATCTTGAGTTTGGCTTTTTTAAATTTCTCTGTTTCCATTCAATCCTTATCGTCATCCGTGCTTTCTCAGGGGGCTGTAAATATGACAGTAATATATCTGGTTGAAAAGAGTAATCCCTACTTATATTTTTTATGTATTTCGGTCGGATTCCTGCCTTCGCAAGGATGACGTTCAACTTATTCTTTTATCAACCCCTTGCGCTTAAGAATAGTCTCCACAAATTTTCGCTCGTTTTCAGTCTTAAATATCTTAAAAGGAAAATGCATTATTTGCGCATTATTTACAATAAGTATAATGGCATCTTTTGTAACTTTTGCCTTGGTAATTTGCTCCCATTTCATCGGCATTCCTTGCTTAGAACTAAGCTTAATCATTATTTGCTGTGAATTGATTTCATACGCCAACTTATCAAACAGCACTTTGGTTTGTTCCAGTTGAGTTACACCTGCAAACTGAATTAGCCAGAATAATAAATATATAATTACGGCAATTGATGTACCCCAAAACCACCACGTGTTAGGAATAAAAAAGTACCCACTACACAAAGCCAATACAATTAAACTCACCCACCATTGTTTGGTTAGTATGTTTGTCATCGCTAGTTTGATGTATGTGCCCGTTTCGAGCTTATATTTTTTCGTTTTTACAATCATAAGTAAAATGTATTTTCAATAATGCGCAAAGCTAGCAATTTAGAAGATGAGCCGTATAAACAAAGTAAGAAAAATATAGCTTGTTGGATTACCTTATCAACATGCTTATTTTTGAGATAGGATGGACAATGTTAAACATAGACTGCAAGTACTGATGTGTCTAGTATGCTCAGTTTCTTTTTCACATGCTCAAAAACTATATTATGAGCCTGTTATTGGTACTGCATCAACGGTTTATTATGGTAACAATTTAATTGCTGACAGCATTAGAGTAATAACAAGCGGAAGCGACCGTGAAGGAATAAGAGAGTTAAGAATTATTGGCATAAATGTAGGGTCTAGTATCACGCCTAGGCTTGAGCTTTTATCAAACTTGTCCTTTTCAATAATTAATCCATCTTACCAAGTATATAACGAACAATCGACCTGTACTTTTTGCCCCGTTAAAAAAAGTGGCGGGCAACGGTTTACAAGTATTCAATTTGGTGTTGTGCCTAGATTTACACTGTTAAGTGTTGCTAATTTAAAACTAATCGCATTTATTGGTTCTTCCGCACACTTTAACCTTAGACAAAGTAGTGGTTATACTCCTATTTCCGATTTTAATGGGAAGTGGCCTATGGTTGCAAAGGTGCTAAATGCCATTGATGCAGCTCCTGGAAAAACATTTCTTTCATTTAGCTATGGAGCTGCTCTTTATTATAAAAAAATAAGTCTTACGGTAAAGTACGCAGAAAACATTTCTAATTCAATTACAAGAGATTTAGAAATTGACGGAGTAAGTTATCCGTTTAATAATGATTTTAACAGACTCAGTGTAATTGTGGGGTATCAATTTTATTTTAGAAAAAAGGGAAATAATAATTGAAATTGAATTCTGGAGGTTTAAATCAAACTGCTTTCAAACTCATATCCAAGCTTTTATAGCTATGTGTAAGTGCACCCACAGAGATAAAATCAACACCGGAAGCAGCAACGGCTTCAATTGTTTTCTCCGTTATGCCTCCACTTGCCTCCACTTTATAACGCCCATCAATATACTGAACAGCTTCTTTCATTAGAGCTGGTGACATATTATCCAGCATAATAAAATCGATTCCTCCCGTTTCAACTACTTGCTTGACCTCCTCCAGGTTCCGCGTTTCTACTTCTATTTTAAGATCTAATTGATGGGTTTTTAAATAGCTCTGGGTTGCTTCAATGGCTTCTTTTATACCTCCTGCAAAATCAATATGGTTATCCTTCAACATAATCATATCGTATAAGGCAAACCGATGGTTTTTGCCTCCCCCGATCAACACTGCCCATTTTTCCATCATCCTAAAATTGGGCGTGGTTTTGCGCGTATCTAGCAATTGCGCTTTGTGTTTTCCAATTTTACTCGATAAGTAATTTGTATAAGTAGCAATACCACTCATGCGCTGCATGCAATTAAGCACTAACCGCTCTGCGGTTAAAATGGATTGCACGCTCCCTGTAACTTTCAGTACTACATCTCCTTCTTGTACAAAATCGCCATCCTTCTTTAAAAGAAATAATTGCAAATTAGAATCAACTTTAGAAAATATTTTTTCTGCCAGCTCAATCCCAGCAATAATGCCCGAATCCTTCATAAGAAGCTGTGCCGTGTTTTGTGCTGAAGTAGGAATAGAGGCTAAAGAAGAATAATCGCCAGGACCAAGATCTTCTTTTAATGCGGCTGTAATAAATTGAGAAATGGCTTCATCGGTTAAGTAATTCATAGTGGTTTATTCGTTATTTCTAACGTAAAAAGCAATCTATTAATCCCATGGGGTTGATTCACAAGCACAAAAGCTGTTTTAATAAGAAACAAAATCACTCGGTTTTCTTGAAGACATCAGCACTAAATCAACTCATTCTTTAACAAAACTCATTTCGTGAATTTTATATTGATCGTTCACGTCTTTCAATCTAATCCAAACCCGAAATGAATTATCAGCTGTTTTATACTCGCCAATAGCATATATTAATCCTTTTTCAGAAGCTCCTTCATGATTCACTTGAAACGACTCTGGAGGGTTTTCTTTAAAATAATTTTTCAAGACTCCTTCCGCTTGAGAGCTACTATAGGTGCCTTCGGTGCCATCAATATTTAAATCTACTTTATCGTTCAAAAACTTAGAAAGTTCATTGGCGTTACCCACCTCAAGTACAAGTTTAACTTGTGCAACCGTTGCATTCTGTGCATTGCTCGTAAAAGCAAATAGCACGAACCAAGCAACTAATAACGAATAAACTGGTTTTGATAGATTCATAATAAAAGTGTGTCTAAAACTATGCCGTTTTCTACGCTATTAGACTTAACAAAGCTACTCTTCTATACGTATATTTGCAACTTGGTTATTTTAATAAGAAGAAATAGATGAAGAAGAAAGTTTTACTAATGATTTTAGATGGGTGGGGGATTGCCACTGATAAAAATGTATCGGCCATTGACAAAGCAAATACTCCATTTATAGATAGCTTATATACGAAATATAAACATTCGAAACTTGAAGCTTCTGGTTTAGCAGTTGGTTTACCCGCTGGACAGATGGGCAATTCAGAAGTTGGACATATGAACATTGGTGCCGGCAGAGTAGTGTATCAAGATTTAGTGAAAATCAACAAAGCAGTAGAAGATGGCTCTCTTGCTACTAATAAAGTGATTAAAGAGGCTTTTGAATACGCTAAAGAAAACAATAAGAACCTTCACTTAATTGGACTCGTTTCAGATGGTGGCGTGCACTCTCATATAAATCACCTAAAAGGGCTATGTACAGCAGCTAATAACCAAGGATTGACAAAAATATTTATACATGCTTTCACCGATGGTAGAGATACCGACCCTAAAAGCGGTTTAGGTTTTCTCACGGAGTTAGAAAACCATATCAATAAAACCACAGGGTCAATCGCTAGCATTACCGGCAGGTACTTTGCCATGGACAGAGATAATCGATGGGAACGCATTAAGCTGGCCTATGATGCTATGGCTAAAGGAATTGGAAGTAACACAACTGATTGGAAACAGGCTATTGAAGAATCATATTCACAAGATGTTACGGATGAGTTTATTAAACCGATTATAATTAATGGGGCAGAAAGCATTAAAGAAGGTGATGTTGTAATCAACTTTAATTTTAGAACCGATCGTGGCCGTGAAATTACACAAGCGTTAACTCAAAAAGATTTTGTAGATCAAAATATGCGTAAGCTTAATTTGTACTATGTTACCATGACCAATTATGATGACAGCTTTAAAGGAGTTAAAGTAGCGTATGATAAAGATAACTTAGAAAACACTTTAGGGGAAGTTCTAAGTAATAGAGGATTAAAACAAATTAGGATTGCCGAAACAGAAAAATATCCGCACGTAACTTTCTTTTTTTCGGGTGGTAAAGAAGAGCCCTTCGAAGGCGAATCGAGGCTATTATGTCCCTCTCCAAAAGTGGCAACCTATGATTTGCAGCCAGAAATGAGCGCAGCTGATATTAGCACTAAAATCATTCCTGAACTCAAAGAAAAATCTGCAGATTTTATTTGTCTTAACTATGCCAACCCTGATATGGTAGGGCATACAGGCGTTTTTGAAGCAGCAGTAAAAGCGTGTGAAACAGTTGATGCCGAAGCCAATAAAGTGGTAACAGCAGCATTAGAAAGCAATTATGACATAATAATAATTGCCGATCATGGCAACCCAGATATGATGGTAAACCCAGATGGCTCACCCAATACAGCACACACCACAAACTTGGTTCCATGTATCTTGGTAAGTAATGATTCTAATTTTAAAATAGAGGACGGAAAATTAGGCGATTTGGCTCCTACAATTCTTACCATCATGGGAGAGCAAATTCCTGTAGAAATGACTGGAAATATTTTAGTATCGTAATGAGAATAGTAGTTTTAATTAGTGCATTATTATGGATTGGCTGCCAACCCATAACGCCTCAAACGAATACTTCCAATAAGTATTTTAACCTTTCTGGTTTTGCCCAAGAGTTATTAATATCTCAAGCAAAAGATAAAAATAGCGTTGTTAAAATAACCCAGGTAAATAATGTTGAAGAGAGAAATAGTGGTTTTTACCCAGACTCTTCTTTTTGGGCAATTGAGCTGTCCTCATTGCTAAATGCAAATTTAAACAAGCCCTCTTTATCAGATGCATATTCAATACAGTCTAATGTTTCTGAAAAAAACAGCAACCTGCTTAAAACAGTTTATACAGCATCACCAGAAACAAATGCCCACATCACATTACTAGAAGTTAAATACCTTAAAAACCCAAAGGAAGTAAGACAAATAATAGCATTTATTAAAAGTGAAAACTCGGTTTATAATACGCATCAAGTTATTAATCTTTGGCTAAATAAATATGGGAGTCAGCTATTGATAGACTCAATTTACATGCAAGGGTTTAACAAAACAGTTTTGCTAGATTCGATGAAATACTCCTCTAAAGTTGTGGTTGTAAGGTAAGGCCACCTTTACTTATATTAAGCCCGTGTCGATTTTTATCCTGGTCAAACAAAGAACTTCCGTATGAAAAAGAAGCTTCCAAACAAATTGTTGATCAAATGTAAATAAAAGATTTTCTTGAAACCAACTATCCCAAGGGCAGAGCCACAGGGGTAATTCGCTGGTTTCAATTTGACCTGATGGTCAAAAACCGAAATTCATTTATTTGAGATCTTGAAACAAGTTCAGGATGACATTTTCGGAGAATTCATTAGATTAAAAATATTGCTCTCCCATTGCTTCTACTCACTAGGCAGTATTTTTAATAGCATGGGCAAGGTTAAGTATGAAATTGGCAACCCAATTATTACAAATGTGGGCACGGCCTTTAATACATTAATTAATCCTTCGTGCAATTGTTTTTCTTCTTCTTTGTTTAGGGTATCTAATTTAGCTTTTGCCAATAAATTACTCAGTAGTGCATTACTCTTTAGCTCATCATTAATTCTAATGGCATTTTTATCAGTGGTAATTTTTACTCGTTTAAGATATTCTGCACTAATTTCATCCAATTGATGCCCTTTTCTTAAATGGTTTAGCATTTCCCAATTTTCAAGAATAAATCCCTCCACAGCTAATAAACTGTTATCCAAGTCTTCTTCATAAAACCCCATTTTCTTAGAAAATGCTTTTAAAAACACCATCTCTGAATCCTCTAGTTTTCTATCCACCCATACGGTTAAAATTGCGAGCTCTAAAAAAAACTTTTTTAGCAACCATGAGTTTTGATTAGGAATATAAATATCCGCAAGGCTGATTCCTTTTTTAAAATCTTTTCTAGCCGACTCCTTTTGCTCTGATGATAAATGAGATGATTTTAAAAAGAAATCAAAAAGAGCCTGTTCCTCTTCTTCAATGTTTTTATTAGCATGAGCCGCAGACGACATCACTTTGATAATACTAAACCGGAGTTCTTCCTTTTCTTGCTGAAAAAACTCTGCTATCATTTGCTCGGAGCTTGTATGCATCCACTGCCCAAAAAAGTAGATATCAAGAAAAAGGATAATATTATCAAAAAATGATACCCAGTAGTTTACTTGCTTTTTACTGGTATCTCTTACCCGCTTTTCAAGAATTTTCTCCGCAATTTCTAAAGGAGATTTCTTTTTTCCCAAAAAGGTGTGTTTCGAAACCGATAGCTCAGGATAAACCTTATTATAAAAATCCCCAATCTTATGAACTGTGCGCATGATCACATCCGAAAAATCCTTTTCATTATTAATTTCCTGATGATGATAAATCAATGACCCACTAATTAAACTTTCGGCCATTAGCAATTTCAACTTATCGAGGTTAGTTGTATGGGTAACGTTCGTTTTATTTAAGGGATGACCGTACATAATACCAGAAGGCCGTAATATTCTGTACATAGAATGTTCGGGATGACTGTCATTGGCCGTATCCTTCAAAAATGATTGAAAAATTGACTTTCGATACTCTAAATAGTCTGACAACCAGCCGCTATCCGATGGGTTTATTTGCATTAATTGGTTAATTCATTAAAGAGGTTAATTTCTTTCCGCCACAATTTAACATTTTCTTTTCAAATCAGAGAGTGATTACCATCACTAAATCACTCCGCTTGCGTAATTTTAGTATCAAATTAATTTTAAATTTTCTAAAATTGACACACTTAAATAATTAATTATGAACAGCTTAAAGATTCTCGTTGCAGCATTAGCCGTTTTTGCCATTAGTTGCACTACCACCGAAAAAAAAGAAATGACAAACTATCCTGAAACTGCTAAATCAGACCACATAGACACCTATTTTGGAGTAGATGTGGCAGACCCGTATCGTTGGTTAGAAAATGATACATCTGAAGCAACTGGCAAGTGGGTGAAAGCCGAAAACGAAGTAACATTTGGCTATTTAAATCATATTGACTACAGAGATAAAGTTAAATCAAGGCTTGAGGAGCTAATGGATTACGAGCGCGTTTATGCCCCTACAAAACATGGAGATTGGGAGTATTTCTATCGAAATGATGGCCTTCAAAACCAAAACGTGCTTTATAGAAAAAAATTAGATTCTAACGAAGAAGAAATATTTATAGACCCAAATAATTTTAAGGTAGATGGAACTATTTCATTGGCTGGCACCAGTTTTACTAAAGACGGTTCGTTAATAGCCTACCTAATTTCGGAAGGGGGTTCTGATTGGAGAAAAGCCATTATAATGAATACTGATTCGAAAGAAATATTAGGAGACACGCTAAAAGATATCAAATTTAGTGGATTGGCATGGAAAGGCTCAGATGGCTTTTACTATAGTAGCTATGACAAACCAAAAGGCAGTGCTCTTTCTGAAATGACACAGCACCACAAATTATTTTACCACAAGTTGGGTACGGCTCAATCAGAAGATAAGTTGATTTTTGGTGGGGAACAACAACCTCGTAGATACGTATGGGCAGGCTTAACCGAAGATGAGAGATACTTAACAATTAGTGCAGCCAATAGCACCTCTGGAGGAGAATTATATTTTATGGATCTATCATTGGAAAAACCAACCTTAGTTACTATAGTTGACAACTTCGATAAAAATCACTACGTGCTTGAAAATGAAGGCGATGACCTATACATCCATACTGATTTGGATGCGCCCAATGGCAGACTGATTAGAGTAAATGCGAATAACCCTTCTACTGAAAACTGGATTGATGTAATACCTGAAACAGAAAATGTACTAAGCACTTCGACAGGTGGCGGAAAAATATTTGCAGAATACTTAGTAGATGCCAAAACGCAAATAGTACAGTTTAAAATGGATGGCACAAAAGAGCTTGAAGTTGAACTCCCTGGTATTGGAACTGCTTACGGTTTTGGCGCGTTAAAAGAAGACGAATCGTTGTATTATACATTTACATCGTTTACCACTCCTCCGGCCATCTACAAGTATGACATAATGAGCGGTAATTCTGAATTATACATTAAGCCAAAAGTTGCTTTTAATCCAGATAATTACGTTACTGAACAAGTTTTTTACACGAGTAAAGACGGCACAAAAGTTCCTATGTTTATTGTTCATAAAAAAGGAATTGAACTAAACGGAAAGAATCCGACCTATTTATATGCATACGGAGGGTTTAATGTTAACCTTACGCCATCTTTTAGTACAAGTAGAATTGTTTGGTTAGAAAATGGAGGAATTTATGCACAGCCAAATTTACGAGGCGGTGGAGAATACGGAGAAAAATGGCATTTAGCTGGCACTAAAATGCAAAAGCAAAATGTATTTGACGATTTTATTGCTGCTGGCGAATTCTTAATTGATAACAAATATACTACAAGTGACTATTTAGCTATTGCTGGAGGTTCAAATGGAGGCTTATTGGTGGGAGCAATAATGACACAAAGACCCCAGTTAGCTAAAGTGGCTTTCCCTGCAGTTGGAGTAATGGACATGTTGCGCTATCATAAGTTTACTGCTGGTGCAGGTTGGGCTTATGACTATGGTACTGCTGACGATTCAAAAGAAATGTTTGAGTATCTCAAAGGATACTCACCGGTTCATAACTTAAAGCCGGCCAATTATCCTGCTACAATGGTAACTACGGCAGATCATGACGATAGAGTTGTTCCTGCCCACTCGTTTAAGTTTGCTGCTACATTACAAGAAAATCAAACAGGAACTAATCCTGTATTAATTAGAATTGAAACAGATGCGGGACACGGTGCTGGCACACCCACCTCGAAGTACATTGAACAAGCTGCAGATCGTTATTCTTTTGCTTGGTATAATATGGGTATTATACCAGATGTTGCCAAGAAAGATATGTAGTTGAAACCAACCGAAATGAAAAAGTCTCAGATTTAATTATCTGAGACTTTTTTTATGCTATAAATTAAGAAATTCCATAAACACATCTTTCGGAAGATAGGCTCTAAAAATTTCCCAAATTACATATAAGATGTATAGAAGAATCAACGTAAATCCTAAGTTCTGCGTGAGCCTCCATTTTTTCCAAACCAAGAAAAATAGTATTAATAGTACCGATGCAAAAAGTAAACCCACAGAAATATCTAGGCCATCAATGTTAAATTTAATTACATCATCAACTATTAGTATTTTGACCAACCAAGGCAACCCTAATCCAATAAATATATCGAAGATATTACTGCCAATGGCATTACTTACTGCCATGCCTGCACGGCCTTGTTTTGCAACAATAACAGATGATACCATATCTGGAACGGACGTTCCTACAGCCAATACCGTTAAGGCTACCACTATTTCAGGAATCCCCAGAATATCGGATATGCCAATGGCACTTTCTACAAGTACCCAACATAATACTGCTATTACCATAATTGATACCCCAAAAACCATTAAATAACGTTTAGCATCTGGAAACACTTTTGCTAAAACCCAATCTAATGGTTTAAATATAACTTTCCAACCTGTCTTTTCTTCGTCCTCTTCCTCTTCTGGATCTTCATCAAGGTCTTTATATTTAAACCAATTTCTCCATTTAAATACAGCATACACATAAGCCCCGTATAATACGATTAAGCTGGCGGCTTCCCATAATTCTACCTGGCCATTATAAAGAACAAAGTATAAGCCTAAAATGGCAATTCCATAAAAAAGAAGATCTCGAATAACAGGTTGCCAAGCAATAAGCGAATTTTTTACAACTGCGGCTGCACCAACAATAACCAATAAATTAAATAAAGCTGACCCAACAATGGTGCCCACACCAATTGCATCGTGGTCTCCAGGCCTGCTGAGGGCAATAACCGCAACAAATAATTCAGGAGCACTCGAACCGATGGCCATAAATGTAGCCCCAGCCATATCATGAGACATTTTAAGCCTGCTCGACAGCTTATCAAGTGATACAACAAAGTACCTATCACTTACTTCTGCCAGCAGATAAAATGAAATTATTAATGCAATTAGATAGCCAACTAATATCATATAATTTATAACTTATACAAGCTAATTCTAAATTTTGGTTTTTTACCGAACACAAAGAAATAACATAGTAGTGAGGAACTCAATAAAAACACTGAATAGATTTGAAACCATAAGATGCCATATTTGATCATCCCAAAGAAAAACATCTTTCATTGTTTCTATATCCATTTTTTAAATAAAAGGTAAGCGCTATATTTATACTATTTTTATGAAAATTTTAAGCAAAATTATCCCATTAATTGAAATAATTTATGATTCTATATAACGTAACTCTAGCCGTGGAACCCTCCATTTCAAAAGAGTGGTTGGCTTGGATGAAAAACATTCATATAAAAGAAGTAATGGGAACAGGGTTATTTGAATCTTATTCCATGTACGAAGTACTTTTACAAAAAGAGGACACCATTACCTATTCTGTTCAATACTTTACTAGCTCTTTGGCCAAATTACAACAGTACCAAGCCAAATTCGCATCTGATTTACAGGCTAAACATATTGCTCAATTTGGAGATAAGGTGATTGCATTTAGAACCGTACTTGAATCGGTTTAAATACGTAAGACAATGGCTTGATTAATATCAACTAATTATTTATTTTTGCATTTCTAATCATATTTTTAGACTTGTCTAAAATTGATTAATTCAACAATATTGACATATGCAAAAAAGATTCCTTTTTTCACTTATTATTCTCTATACCTCCAAAGGGTTTGCGCAACAAAGCTTAGAGGATACAACAATTATAACAGATAGACCAGACTTAACAGAGTCCTCTCGTGCGGTACCTTATAAAAGCATTCAAATAGAAACTGGATTCTTAATGCTTGTGGAAAAACCTTCCGAGTCATCTGAATTCTCCACAACCCTTTATCAATTCCCTACCACATTAGTTCGTTTCGGGTTTTTGAAAAATGCAGAACTTCGAATATTTAATCAGTTTGTCAATGAAAGGGCTAATAATCCTTCAACGCCATTCAATGAAAGGAGCACTTATGGAATTGATAATTTACAGATTGGCACAAAAATAAACCTTACCACAGAAAAAGGACTGCGGCCAGAGATTGCATTACTTTCGCACGTGGTATTGCCCTTCGGAACCGATGATTTCAAAAATGCAAAGACCCTCTTCAACTTCGTTTTTTCATTATCCCATACGCTATCTAATAAATTGAGCCTTGGTTATAATTTAGGTTGGACCACTGATAACATCAATGCAAATGGAACAGGAACTTATACGCTCGTATTTGGGTACACCATTTCTCCGAAAATTGGATTTTATACCGAAGCCTATGGGTTATTAAAAAACCTAGAAACTGGCACTCTCGGACTCGATGGAGGTGTTACCTATCTTCTTAATAACAAGATACAATTAGATTTATCGGTTGCGAGAAGTGTATCAGAAGAAAATTATTTTTTTAGCACAGGTTTTAGTTGGCTAATACCAGAAGTATTTTAAAAATCAATTCTCTTCTTTAAAATAGAGGGTATAAGTGTTCATCTCTAGTTGTTCATCAAAACCACGAACAATGTTTTGCCTATTACCATGCACGTACACATGAAAATTTTTATCGAGTTTAATTACAGACTTGATAAACTTTTTACTGTGCTTTAAAGCAGGTTTCGAAATTTCAAATTCATCATACGAAGGCACGTCATTGGATTCTTGAAACACCTCCCTATAATTTTGAAATTTTTCAATCATGCTCTCTTCTTGCATCACATCATTATTAAACTCTTCAATATTAAAAGCTTCTTTTTTAGAAAAGAACTCAACTGCATTATTTACTAAATCAATTTTATCAACCTTATCTGCCTCCGGAAATGCCTCTTCGGCAAAACCTTTGCAAAGTGAAATGTAGTTTTTGGTATGATAATAACTATCTTCATTGGGCTTAAGATTCAAGAATTGACTCATCCAATATTGCGCTTCACTCGACTTGTTAGTGTTATCCACAATAGCAACTCTATAGCCTGTGTCCTTTTCGGTATTAAAAATTAAACACCCTTTATCAAGCTTATTTATATTAATTCCCTCATCACTATCTACCTTATAGTTTCCATTATTGGAAAACACCTTAATGTATTTTTCCTTGCTCTCAGATTTAAACAAACCAATCACTTCTACCACCTCTCCATTTATGATGCACTCATCAAAATAGGTTACATAAAGTTCGCCTGGTTTAATATTTGGATGCGAAGAAGACTCGTATAAATGCTTGGCAATATTTATTGATTGCAAAAACAAACTATCAGGATCCTCAAAAATGGCGGAAGCATAATGAAATATTTCATTTAGATTAACGTCTGATTCATGATGAAAAGTGAATAGCCCTTGTTCTTTAAATGGTTTAAGAAAGTAAGACTTTAATAAGGATGTTATGTCAGCATCTACCGTTACTAATTCCTTCGAAAGTTGCATTCCTTCTTCATCTGAAGAGTTGCCAATATAATGAATGGCCATTTGCTCAAGCTGAGCTTCTTTAAAACTAAACATGATAAGTTATTAATATAAAAGAAAAAGTCATCCTGGATTCACTTAAGGATACATATACCCTAAGATTCTGAAATCAAGTTCATGATGAAATAACAGATTATTTGGCTATATGATTAACTAATACACAAGCCATTATTTTGACTTTGTTAAAACTTTTTGTACTCTTTTTGCCACTTTTACATCTTCATATACAAGTGTTACATCAGATCCTGGATCCATAAAAACTTGCACGTAATGAGTTTTTCCAGCCCATTCTACTTGTCTAAATTCATCAAATACTTCTTCTTTAGAAGCCCCAAATTTATCCGCATAGGTATCTACTAAGTAATTATAGGTATTCATTAAATCTTCACTATTTCTAAAAGTCCATTGCGCTTTAAACAATTTGCCTTCATAAAATTGCATGGTGATATTGGTGGCCTCATAATTACCAAACTCTCTGTAGTTGTTGCCCAGATAAGAAGCATCTCTAATTCCCAATCTAATTTTTCGTTTTAGGGCAAACTGTAAACTTGGCGCTTCTTTGTAAGCAGGCTCATCACCAGTAATCAAAAACAAATCCTCTGCATACGTAGCTTGACTAGAGCCGAGCGCAATACCATTTAATTTACTTATTTTATCAACAGATTGCGCATTTAAATTGAGTGCAAAAAAGCTGATTAAGCCGATGTATATATACCTTTTCATTTTCTTAAAATTATGGCTAAAGATCTAATGATTACCAAAAATACAATAGGAATAAACCCTTCGTTCAAGTCTTGAGGAATAACTTTCCAAAAAAGCAATAATAATATTGAAAAGGGAATTAAAAGAGCAAAATACCAATTCGCCCATTTTCTCATTTTTTTACGAAGCAAAGCAAACGCTACTACCAAATGAGTTGGCAAGGCCCACCAAATATTAAAATTATCTGCTGCTGCTCTATGGTCAGTAGCAATCCACAACAAAAACAATAAAAGACCAACTAGCCCTATAAATAAGAATAAGATGAAATCAAATAACTTGAATTTCCAGCCCTTTGCAACTTGTAGTAAAAACATTAGAACCCCGATTAAAAGAAGAATGCTAAAAGCAACTGTTGGTGTAAACCAAGGGATGGCATACTCCATTGGTCTACTAGATAAAATAACTTTTTCGTTTCTAACAGAGGATTTCCAATCATCTCCATTTTTTATTTGAGCAAACGCAAACCCTTCATAAAGGTAATCTGGCAAGTACATGTATTCGTAATCAGAAGCTATTTTATCCACAGGTAAGCCAAGGCATAAATCAATACCCAGTTTACCCCAAGGAAATTCCTCTTCGATGTACATATCTTGTAAATGCCTTAACGATTTACCTGGTGACTCAACATATTGTTCAGGAATTTTAAATTCATCTCCCAAAACTTCTATAAATACATCTCTAATTTTAGTAGCACAATTATTATAATAGTAATCGTAGTAATACATCTGGTTTTCTGGCTTGGAGTTATTCTCTAAGTAATCAAAAATTGCCTGAGATTGCTCCGTAGATAAATCTAGATATTGCGCCTTAATTTCTCTATTAAAATAAGCGTAATAGGCTTGAAATCGCTCATACCTAGTTACCGATAAACCATAGAGCAGATAGCCCCGTGCAAAATTTAAATAGAAATAAGGTTGATTATAATAATAGGTTCCATAATTATACACCTTATCTATTTTGCGTGCTGGGTCTTGAATATGAATAGCCGAATGCCCAAATGCGGCAAAAAGCTCTTCATGGCCAGGTGAAATTGTTAATATTGATATTTTTGCATTTGAGCTTAATTCTTGGGGTAATGCATTAAATCCAATACCAAGAAATAAACTAAAAAAGAGGAGTCGTTTTATCATACTCAAATTTCCATAATAGTAAACAAAAACTCAACCTTCTTTAAAAATATTACTAGCTTGCTCCGCAAATGCTAACTCCGCAATTTAACGATACCTATAACTGGCTTAGAAAACTTACGTTTTCGAGGTTCTACAACTTAGTGGCCATTACGCTAAGCTACTATATCTCCTTATGGTTAAAAAAGCCAGTGATTTGGGGGCAGCCTGTGAGTATTTCTGTTGAACCCACCACTTCATGTAACTTACGTTGTCCCGAATGCCCCAGTGGCTTACGCTCTTTTACAAGGCCCACTGGGATGTTAGATGTTAATCTATTTAAAGGGATTGTTGATCAATCCTATAGATCAGCGTCATACCTTCTACTTTACTTTCAAGGGGAACCATACTTACATCCAGAATTTACGCAGTTAGTAAATTATGCGTCATCTAAAGGGTTATATACAGCCACCAGTACTAATGCTCATTACTTAACCGATGAAAACTCAAAAAAAACGATAGAATCTGGTCTTGATAGATTAATAATATCCATCGATGGAACTACCCAAAAAACTTACCAAAGTTATAGGGTTGGAGGTAAATTGGACAAGGTGTTGGAAGGCACTCGTAATCTAATTAGATGGAAAAAAGACCTTAAATCTAAAACACCTTATGTCATATTTCAATTTTTAGTTGTAAAGCCAAACGAGCATCAAATCGAAGAAGTTAAGGCATTGGGAAAAGAGCTAGGAGTTGACAAGGTAGCTTTTAAAACAGCCCAGCTATACGACTATAAAAATGGAAACGACTTAATGCCTTCCATAGAAAAATACAGACGTTATAAAAAAATACCAAACCAAAATCATTCACGCGGTGACTCAAAGTCACCCCGTGAATCGGAAAAATACGTGCTAAAAGCCAAACTAAAAAACCAATGCTGGAAAATGTGGCATAGCACGGTTGTAACCTGGGATGGCTCGATTGTGCCTTGCTGTTTTGATAAAGATGCGGAACACAAACAAGGAGATTTAAAAGGACAAAAAATAGCAGAAATATGGGAAGGCGACTCCTATGATGCTTTCCGAAAAAGATTACTCACTAACCGAAAGGGAATTGATATTTGTAAAAATTGTACCGAGGGCACTAAGGTGTGGGGGTGATTAAATTGTCCACTGTTTCGTGAGACACGAACCAAGGCTTGGATTTTTGAATCAGTTTTATATCGAACACAGGAGTGTTTGAAAAGGCAAATAATAAATGAGGATCGTCATTCCTGCGAAGGCAGGAATCTGTAAAATCCTGCCTTCCGCTCTTGGGGATTCCTGACTTCACAGGAATGACGTGGTTTTGCATGCGTAAATAATTTATTATCCATCACCTATAATTTTTAAATCAACTTTAGATTGATGATAAAAGTATTTAGAAATGTAGGAGGACAACCCTAATATTTAAAATGAATTAGCACCCCAATATTTACCATTAGGTTTGATTGTAAGGGTATTTCCGTTAACTCATTCACACCATCTGATAAACTAATATCTGGATTTGATAGCTCCACAAACGTCTGTTTTGTTTTCCAAAAAGGTTGGCCTTTTTCTTTAAAATGTAGCCCATCCGTTTGGGAAAAAGGTAAATTCCAACCCCCTTCTGCAAACAGGCTTAATCGGTGGTTCATTTCTAAAGATAGCCGAATAGTTGGCTCTACTGCCCACCTTCTAGATTCAAGCGATATCTCTACATCACCACTATCAAAAGGTTTTCCATTCATTTCTAAATTACTGGCTACATCATATTTACCTACCACATAACCGTATTTGAAATTACCAATATTAACCGAAAAATTAGCACTTGCAGGCCTGCCAAAGGCAGTAAATATTTTATTGTAGCCTGTATTAAAACTGAATGAAGAATACTTGTTGCTGGCTAAACTTCCTTTAGTATCTAAACCAATAAAAAAGGAAGGTGAAAAATAATACTCATATGAAAAGCTTAACCCAGAATAAAGAAAATCTGTAGTGGGCATGGTTTCTGTAATTACCGTATTACCATTGATGTAATTAATAAGTACATTATCAATAGTTGCTGGCTGACCAAATACTCCAATAGTAAATTTAATCTTACTAATTTGCTTCAATATTTTTTTCCGCTTACTTAATTCCTGTTCCTGCTTTTCCAATCGTTCATTTAATTTTGATGGGTCATGCTGTTTAAAGAGTTGCTCGATTTCCTTGCTTGGTAAAATAGTATTGTAATTATTCCAAAATGTTGAATCATATTCACCCATATTCTTCAGCGTAATATCGCCATATTGAAACTGATCTTCATACGCTATAGGCTCAACGGAATCTCTAATTTTTGAAGTTGAAAACACATCAACCCAATTCAATGTGTCTTTCCCATTTTCAATCGACATGGCTGATTTGTATTCTATAAAGCTTAAATACCAGAGTGTATCTACTTTTTTATATTCTACATTATATTTCCTATACAAACGACTTGTGCCACGTATTTTATCAAAGACATTGTCTTCTTTTTCATCACCCTCATATTGATAAAGTATTTTTAAAAATGCATGGTCTTCCAGATTAATGAAGATCTCCCCTTTTGAATCTTTCTTTTTTGATTGAAAGCCAACTCTAACTACCTTTCTTCCATCAGACTTAATGGTATCCAAAATTTCATAATAGTAGTATTTAGTTTTTGATTCATTTATAAATGAGCGCCTGTAATGCACAAAATCGGCATAATGCGGAATATGGTGAGCACCATAAAAAGAAAAACTAAGTTCCTTTGACTCTAAAGCACGTCCTTTAATTAACTTAACCTTTCCATTTTTAGAACGCTTATTATAACCCTCCTTTTCAATTAGATATATTCCTTCATTTACATTGGCTATGCTATCTCTTTTTTTCATTTTTGCCCTTAAAAAACCCTCTAATTGAGTTGTAGTAGTTGGGTAATTAACATTTATGTTTTTAATAGCAAGTTCCACCAGTAGCCTAGCTTCATCTTTAGGTGTTATAACAACCCCTTCAAGACATTTTGAAGACTCTTTTAATCTAATGGTAGGATTAGCAAGATTTTGGGTGGGTGATAGGTTTATAAAAGTACTCTCAAAACCAATATATGAAATTTTTAGCGTACCACTGGTATATTTATTTGGTAGCACAAGACGAAAGGCTCCAAACTCATTAGTTACCGTGCCAACCCCCGTATAGCTAATAACAATATGTGCATAAGGGATAGGTTCAGAGGTTTTTTCATTTAATACTTTACCCGTAATTCCAAGCTTAGAATAATTGGTAATCTGACCATAACCAGCCACCATAGCAAAAACCAAAAAGGCAGTAATTGATAATTTCATAAAGTAATTTGACAACATAGGAAAAACAAGCCCAATTTTACAAAATAATTAGTTGCTTACAGCTAAGCTGTAAAAGCAATGGGATTTATAAAAACTGTACCGAGGCCACTAAGGTGTGGGGGTGATTAAATTGTCCACTGTTTCGTGAGACACGAACCAAGGCTTGGATTTTTGAATCAATATTACATCGAACACAGGAGTGTTTGAAAAGGTAAAGAATAAATGATGATCGTCATTCCTGCGAAGGCAGGAATCTGTAAAATCCTGCCTTCCGCCCTTGGGGATTCCTGACTTCGCAGGAATGACGGGTTTTTTGAGCAATGACATAATCGTTGGCGTTGTGAGGTTTGTATGGGAAGTTTACGGTTTATAGCTTCTCCTTCCGGCAATTACTTTTTCCACGTGCTTTGTATTGCCAATAATGGGTTAGCACTAGTGTTTCACCTTGATCCTTAAAATGGGGCAAAGTGTTGTGCACCAATTGCACGGAAGGCACCAATGGGGGATTACCCTTTTTTCTTGAGCCGCTCCAGTACTGGAGATCCTTTGCTTGTTTCACAACCACAATTTACCTCACAGTTTGATTTTTTAGAAAACAGGCTTTTATAAGCTTTATGCCCTAAAAAGGCTATTGCCGATAAAACTACGATAAGTACCAAGATTTCCTGCATGCCACAAATTTAAGAGGTTTAGCGCATTAAGTTATAAATGTACTGAGTGAGAAAGTTGTTCATTTTAAAAAAGCTTTATTATTACTAATTAATTTTAAATTGAAGAGATTATGAAAAAATTAAATAAATATTGGTTCGCAGTAATTGGTGGAGTTTTAGGAATTCCTGTTAGTTATTTCTTTTTAGGAAATTTGAAGCAAGCATTGATTGGCGATGTTTTCAATTATATAACTCATTTAGCAAAGGTTATAAAATATGGTGATGTAAAACCAACCTTGTTTCTAACGATGATTGTTATGGCCATTATAGCCTATGCCATTGGAACTTTTTTAGCGAAGAAATAAAGACTATTTATTCCATCGTTCATTTATAGCCTCAAAAAGTGCTTTATTAACTTTTCCTGCGGCAATTATTGATTTGCCAAATAAGTAGTCATCGGCCCCTTTAAAATCGGTAACCGTGCCGCCTGCTTCTTGGACAATAAAGGCTCCGGCTGCAACATCCCAAGGGTTAAGGTTGTATTCAAAAAATCCTTCGAACCTGCCACAAGCCACATAGGCTAAATCAACCGCTGCAGAACCTAACCTTCGTAAGCCATGGGTGTGCTTCATAAAATGTCCTAGCATTTGCATATATGTATCAAGTTGCTCAAAATTATGATATGGAAACCCTGTAGCAAGCAAACTCTCACTCAATTTACTTATTGGAGAAACAGTGATCAGGTTTTCATTGAGCCAAGCTCCTCCACCTTTATGCGCATAAAAGAGTTCCTCTTTATTGATTTCGTACACTATGCCAAGTACTAATTCATCCTTGTACATTAAAGCTACTGCTATAGAATATATTGGTAAGCCGTGAATAAAATTGGTGGTTCCATCTAGCGGATCTACAATCCAAATATAATCTTGGTTTGATTTGCCTGCCGTCCCTTCTTCTGTAATAAAACCAGCTTTGGGCAAAATATTTGAAAGCCCTTTTACCAACTGTAGTTCGGCTTCCTTATCCACATACGAAACCAAATCGTTAAGCCCTTTTAATTCAATTTTTGTGCGATCAAATTTTTTAGATTCAGATCGAATAAATTCACCCACTTTTAACGTAAGAATTTTGGCTTTTGAGCCAATTTCAATTAAATCTATCATTTGCCACCAATTATAATAACGAACTCTCCTTTGATAGTGCCATTTTCGAAATGATGAATGACTTCTTTTACTGAACCATTTACCGTTTCTTCAAACATTTTAGTTAATTCTCTAGAAACTGAAATTTGCCTATCCTCTCCGAAAAATTCAGCCATTTGATTAAGGGTTTTTAGCAAGCGATGAGGCGATTCATAAAGAATAATAGTTCTGACTTCTTCAGCCATTGCTAAAAAACGAGTTTGTCTTCCTTTTTTATGAGGTAAAAACCCTTCGAATACAAAACGTTCGGATGGCAATCCACTTTTTACCAATGCAGGCACAAAAGCGGTTGCACCTGGTAGCGCTTCAATTTTAAAATTATGTTTTAATACTTCGTGTACTAAAAGGTATCCAGGATCTGATATGCCTGGAGAACCTGCATCTGACACCAAAGCCAATGTTTCTCCTCGCTCTAGGCTTTCAATAACTCTACTAACGGCATTATGTTCGTTATGCGCATGGAAACTTATCAGCTTTTGTTTAATCTCAAAATGCTTTAATAATTTGCCTGTGGTTCTTGTATCTTCTGCTAAAATGGCATCAACTGACTGTAGTATCTCCAAAGCCCTTAACGTAATGTCCTTCAGGTTGCCTATGGGTGTTGGCACCAAATAAAGCTGTGTTTTTAATTCATTCATTGCTTCAAGTTAAAACAAGTGACCTTTTTTCTTTTTATGCTGAGGAACGAATCATCTTCTATATATAGAAAAATATCTTTGAGAATAAGATTCCTCCTTCCTCGGAATAGAAAAGTGATAATTTTGCGCTTGAATTGTCAAAGTGATATAACTGTTTTTACTTGGGCTGCTTTGGTATAAAGTGCCATCACATCGTCTGCGCCATCCATTTTAATTCTTAATGAAACGCTTACGTATTTTCCTTTAGAAGATGGTTTCTCGATGGCTTTATGCCCCCCTAGTGTAGTAAGCAACTCGTGCTTAAACTCCTTAGTTACAATAAATTTGAATAAGTAATCAGTTGGCCAATCATATTGGTTATTAAGCAGTTCTCTGAAATCTTTTTCTTTAGATGTATCCATATAAAATGAGAATAGGGAGTACAAATGTACTCCCTATTCTTAAAATGGTTTTAGCAAAATATTAATAAAACTTATATCTCCCATCAGTTACATTGGCTTCTTTCTCCACTAGCTGGTTTAAATAGTAGGAAGATCGACTTGCACGATTACGAAGTAAATTACTTGAATGTAAACTATAGTCCGCAATATCAGCTGCTGTAGTAACACTTTCTAACTGAATAATAACTACACCATTATCGGTAGATATTGGTGCAGAAGTAGCCCCTTCTGATAATGAAAAAACTGTTCCAATAGCTTCAGAGCTTGTACCTGCATTGGCTATAGTGGTTGAAGAAAGTTTAATATCACTTGCGGAATAAACACTTGCATCAGCTCCGTAACTAGTAGCTATTTCATCAAGTGTGCCTGTAAGTGCATTTAGCTTATCAGCAATAATTTTACCCTTTTTCTCATTTTTTACTTTTTCAGTAACTTCTAACCTCACCAATTCGATGTCAGATAATCCTTTTTCTTGCTCGCCCGTCATCACGGATACTACGTACTGATCATCCAATTCATTTACAGGAGAAACCTTTCCTTCGGTAGCATCTCTAAATAACCAAGCCGTAATCTGACGCGCTTTTCCAATTCGAGTAATAGACTCATCATTAGGCTCAATATTAGAAGCTTCTAATATTTGAAGTCCTTCGGTTTCAGCATTGGCTTTAAAATCGTTGTAGTTAGTAGATGTGCCAGCAAAGTAATCTGCTTTTCTAAATGCTTCATCTCTTGTTTTATCACTTGCCGTAATATCTAGCCCAACTGTTGCTATTTTGTATTTTGTGTAAGAAGCTAATTCTGTTACATCAATTATATGAAAGCCAAACTCACTTTCAATTAAACGAGGAATAACTCCTGTGCTTGTTGAATTAAAAACTGCATCGTTAAATGACTCAACCATTTTACCCGTTTCAAACCAACCTAAATCTCCACCATTAATTGCAGAACCTCCATCTTTACTTTTATTCTTTGCTACTTCTGCAAAGTCATCTCCGCCTCTCACTTGTTTTAAAACTGCATTAGCTTCTGTTCTAGCCTTTGCTTTAGCGGCATCACTATCATCATCCCATTTAATTAAAATATGACGTGCTCTTGCAACGCCTTCTGTGTCTTCAAAAATGTCTGTCATTTTATACAACACATAACTATTTTCATTAATGTATGGTCCTACAACCGTTCCTTTATGAAGTATGTTTAGGTTTGATGCTATTAAAATAGGAAGTGTATTAACAGAATAGGTATTGAAAAAATCACCACCATCAGAATTGCTCGCTGCGTATAAAGAGTCGTCAGAAACAGAATTAAACTCTTCTTTCATCTCTCTTAGCTCATCTCTGTAATCCAATGAATCCTTGGGAGATGCTATAATTGGAAAAGAAACATATTCAATTGATCTTGACCAATCCACTTCGTATTCTTCTTTGTGGCTATTAAGGTATGCGCTAAGATCCGCATCTGCTACCGTAACAGACGAATCGTTTATAGCATAAAATGGAACATGTAAATACTTTATCTCAGCAACCGAATTTTGATCACTGTACTCACGCTCAGCTTCAGCATCTGTAATAAATGTAGATTTATCTAGCAAGTTATCCAATTTAATTCTTTTTCTAGCGGGTATTAAATTTTGCTCAAACTGCCTCCATTGCTCTCTCCCTTGAGGAGTTGAATTTAACTGGTTAAGTGTTTGTAATAATTGATCTTTACTAAACTCACCCGTTGCTTGATCAACAAATATTCTTTGAATATCAGGGCTAATGTTTTTCCCTTGAACCATATCCACTAATTCTTCCGCACTAACACCAATCCCTAAATCAACATATTCTTTTTCAAAAGATTTTTCTGCCACAAGAAGTAACCAAGCTTGGTTTCTTAAAGATGTTAATTCATCTGCTCCTGGATTTCTACCAAAATTAGCAGCATAATTATTCACCAGTAAATCCACTTTCTCTTGAAATTGCTCATAAGAAATAGACTCACCGGCTATTTCTCCAATTTCTCTATCATTACCAGCTAAAATTGAGTTTTGTCCACTTAGTAAATCTGTTAAAACAAACGAGCCAATAGCAATTGCTATAAAACCTATTATGAACTTGCTTCCCTTATCCCTTAACGTATTAATTAATGCCATTATTTCTATTTTAAAGACCGCAAAAATAGCCACTTAAACACCACAAAACCAAATTGAAAATTCTATTAGTATTGCTAAATTACATTTATCTAAAAAGTGGCTGTAATAAAAAGGTACATGTCTAATTAAGAGTAAGAATTATACTGATAATTCTCTTTTCATCCATCTCAACTATTTGAGCGCTATAATCCTCAAAATCAATTACTTGACTGTGTTTAGGGATATCTCCAATAATAGACAACAACAAGCCCCCTAATGTTTCATATTCACCTTCGGGCAACTTCCAATGATACTTATCATTTAAATACTCTATTTCGTGCCTGGCACTCAATTTGTAGGTTCTGGCATTAATTTTCTCCTCAATTAAAGCTTCTATGTCGTGCTCATCATGAATCTCACCTACTATCTCCTCTATCAAGTCTTCTAAACAAACCAGGCCACTCGTACCTCCATATTCATCTACAACTACAGCAATGCCCTTTTTATCTTCGATAAATTTTACCATTAGCTCTTGTGCTTTCATGGTCTCTGGCACAATCATAATAGGTGACATAATTTGCTTTATATTTTTTGGCTTTTTAAATAGCTCATGTGCATGACAGTAGCCCAAAACGTTATCAATATTATTTTCAAACACCAACACTTTTGAGTGTCCACTATCTATTAAAGAATCTACAAGGTCCTCAATTTTATCGGTTACTTCTACTGAAACTATTTCTGTTCGAGGTATCATACAATCTCTAATCTGAAGATTTTTAAACTCGATCGCATTCGAAAAAATATCTTCATCAACCTCTGGCAAATCCTCCCCCCCTTCAGCGATTCCTTCTTGCTTTACCAAATTTTTAATATAGGTGTTTAAATCAGCTAAACCATAAACTGGTTTTGAATCGTTGTATTGCAGCCTAAAAACTTTAACAATTAGTTGTTTTGAAACCCAAGTAACAATAAACGTGATGAGCCACAACAAATAGTAGATCATTAACATAGGAATAGCTAACCATTTTAGCACCCTGTTGGGCTCTAGCATAAAAATACTTTTAGGCATAAACTCAGCTGTAAACAATACAATCAACGTTGAAATTAATGTTTGAAGTGTTAGGTGAACAATTGGCTGGTTTACCGCTTCGGGCAAAACCTGAACAAGCCAAGGATCAATGGCTTTAGCCATAAAAATACCATATACAACCAAGGCAATATTATTGCCAATTAAAGTTGTGCCTAAAAAACCAGATTGGTTGCCTAAAAACTTAAGTAGTATCCTATCTGCCCAACTACCTTTTTTTGCCTGCACCTCTAAGTGCAGTTTATTAACAGAGATAAAAGCAATTTCCATCCCTGAAAAAAAGGCTGAAAAAAAGAGTGCCAATAATATTATATTCAGATCTTCCAATTAAGGGGCTTTGTTATTTATTGCGATCCATGTAGCGCTTTGCTCTCCTGTTCATGGGAGGCGTATTCTCTTCTTGCTTTTTCTTGTTTTTTCTAATCTGATAGTACAAAAACAATGCAATAGATATCATGAAAATCCAATATGAATTTTCAAATCCTGCATTGATAGTCTCACTAATACCTATAATTATTAATCCACCACTAAAAAAAAGCAGCAATATGTTTATCAGGTTTGTTTTAGATTTCTCCATCGTCTTCTACATCAATTGTTCCTTCGGGGTTTTCGAGCGTCCATTCAGAAAAGTCTTGTTTAGCTTTTAACCCAGTTCCTGTCATTAATTCTCCTGGTGTTTCTATTCTTACAAATTTCTCTGTGTAAACATCTTCTGTTTTGGGCTCCCAATAAAGCTCCTCGGATTTTAGTGTTTCTTTATTTTTTATATTGTTAACAATAACATTTCCTGTCGCTTTCCACCGATCTTCTTCACTATAATAATACGCAAAATTAGCTCTTAAAGTAGCCGAGACCTTTCCATCTTTCTCATAAAATGTAATAAACATTCCTTGAGGGACCTCTCTATCTCCATTTTGCAGATCTAGAATTTCTGCTGCCTGCACTTCCGCTTTTAACAAAGCGGAATCGCTATATATTATGGTGGCTCCATACAATTTACTCAACGGGCCTGTATAAATCTGTGGTGCTTCTTTTACTTCAACTTCTGTTTTGCACGCAAAGGCTGTAATAATTAACAAAAAACTTAATAACTTATTCAATATTCGTCTTATTAGCATTAAAAAAGGCTGCCTTGCTTCGAAAAATACCGAAACAAAACAGCCCTTTTACTCAATCAATTTTTACTAGTCACGTGTTTGAAGTACAACTGTTTTATTAATCCAGCAACCGACTGAAAGTGTTTGCCCAACTGTATAATCTCCGTTAAACAATTCCTCTTTAGATGGGAATTGCTCCTTTGAAGTAGCCATTTTTTTAGAATCTCCCGCCTTACTGTACATATCGTAAGCAGCTATATAAACCAAGCGATCTTTTACCATATCCACTTTTTCTTGGCACTCGCCTACACTGTAGTAATATAAATCACCTATTGCAGAGTATGCATCTTTATTGGCTGGGTTAGCAGCAATTGCATTGCTAAACATTGCACGTGCCTTAGCCTTATTCTTTTGAGCTTTATAAACTCTACCTTGACTTACATAAATATCAGATTTAGAAGCCCCGTCCTCAGTTAACTCCAATGCTTGATTATAATAGTCAAGAGCACAAGCAAAATCTTTACTAGCCAAGCATTTAGTTGCTATTACCTTTGCTAATCCAAAGTCTGGTTCCATCTTTTGAAGTTGCTTAGCAACACTGATAAACAATGGCGAATCAGTACATTTTCCTGATAGCATAAATGTAAACATTCGTTTTACTAATTTGATGTCTTCAGGGTTTTCATCAAACTTTGGTGCCATATTAGTTTCAACAAATTCACAGTTTATATCCACTATTTCGGTCAAAATATTGTCAATCATCCCTTTGTATTTCACAACTTTCTCGTTGCTTTTAGATGCCGCATTATTCTTAGCCATTTTCTTATCTATCACTTCAGACAATTTATCATATCGATCTAAAATGGCATCTTCATCAATTTTTTTAAGTTTAGCATTTACTTTAATCACATTAATGTAAGCGACCAAATTAGCATCAGGAATTTTATCTCCTCCAATATCGAAAGCTTCATCAAACATTTCTAACAACCACTCGGATTTAGAGTAATCTCTAATATAATATTTGTATGCTTTAAATACTTTTCGGTTTAGCACATTAGGTTTGTCTCCAAATATTTCTATTCGTTGATCATACATCCACATTAATGTATCAGCATATGCGCCACGTGCTGCAAATTTCTCTTGATAAACTACTTCTGCAGCTTCCTTATCAGCACCAGCAGCTGCGGATTTCACAGCAGCCTTAGCAACCTTTTCTTCAGCTTGCGCTGTTTTTGCAAAGCTATCATACACTTTAGAACCATTGATGTATAATGATTTGTTTAGATCTGAAGCATGAGTAATTAACCAATTAAGGGCAGGGACGGCTGCTTTATAATCCCCCATTTTCACAGCATCAGACTGAATTACATTCATTTCCTCCGCTTTCACTTTGGTGGCTGAATCTTCGGGCCATTTCCACCCCTTTTGTGCATTTGCATTCATTATTACTACTAATAATGCGAAGGTTCCTATTATTTTCTTCATCACTTTCTAAGTTTTCTTTAATTAAATTTGGGTTGCACAAACCAACGACTATCGTTGAAGCTAACTCCAAAATACACTTTAAAATAATCTTCTCTTATAAGGTTATCGGTTAAAGTACCCCTAGTTCCAGTTTGGAAGCCAAAATCTAAACTCGAACCTCGAACAACTGGCAAAGATAAACCAAAATTAATGCCAAAATCTGTAATTTGGTTATCCCCAAACAAATATGGTGTGTTTGTTATACTTCCTCCCACTCTATAAGTCATTCTTTTAAAGTAGTTATTTATACTGTTTGCATTGGGTGTGATTTCCATCCCAATTACATATTTATCCCTCTTTGTATAAATCGTTTCTTGCGATAAAATCTCTTTCGTATCTGTCCAATCTTGTGTGGAATAATCTACACCCAATAAAAATTTGTTTTTAAAATTATAAGATATACCCACCGCTAGTTTAGTGGGGATAGTTACCATTATTGGCTCATTGTCAAAAATGGTATCTGCAAACACGGTTGATCCTGTTAAAAGTTCCTGATCGAACCTAGCAAATAATTTCGACTTTATATCTGCTTCAAAATCATAGGTGGCCCCGAAGTTTAAGGAAGATGTTTCGTTAATCCTCAATTTATAGGCTACTCCTACTCCGAACATAAAATCTTGAAAACTAACTCTTTCATTAATGGTAGCGACATAATTATTTGAAAATGAAAGCGGCACAAAAGATTTTCCTTCTTTTCTGATAGAGCTAAACATATAACTTGCCTTAACACCAAAAGATAACCCTTTAACAACCTCACCCCCAAAAGATAAGCTAAGCTGATCGATTCCACCATCTCCATTCGCTGTAACAAAAGCGGTATCCAAGGGTTGACCTTCGATGGGTACACTGTAGCTTACATTATAATTTACTGCCGAATAAGGGTTTAACACTAAAGAAGTAGATAGTTTCCCTGAAATTAGAGGAAAAGCAAGTGCCATATGGTTAAGCTGACCTGAGCCTGCTGCATACGGGTCAAAACCTGATTGGTTAATTGTTTTCGATTCACCTAAGATGGCTGCCGAAAAAAGTGCCACTCTATTATAATGGAGGAGTGCTGGGTTTATCATATTTAGGTTGAAGTATGACCCATTGCTTACGCCTAAACCTGCCATTCCAAATTTTGCTGCTGTGGTAGGATCCAAAATATCACCAATACCTATGGATGAATACGGTGAATGAGTTACCTGTGCAACCGATGGTTTTACAAATAAAATCAACGCCACTAACCCCACAAAAACTATACTTTTACCCTTACTCATTATACTTAAAAATTGCATATAATCCTTCTACTGCCAAATTTGAAACCACAAAGGTGTTCATTTCCAAGTTTGTATCAAAAAAAACAGCGTCTCCACCACCAATTATTATTGATAAATCCTTAAAATCATCCTTAAACCTATTAATTAAGCCTTCAATTTCTGCTAAAGTTCCATTGGCTGCTCCACTTTGCAAACATTTTTCGGTTGTTTGCCCAATAAGTGGCGTGGTCTTAAAAGAAACTAACGGTAAGTTAGATGTAAAAGTATGCATTGCTTTTAGGCGCATGGTTATTCCTGGAGTTATAACTCCGCCCACGTGCTCATTATTTAACGACAGCACATCCATGGTAATGCAAGAGCCAGCATCAATTACTAAAACATTGCCAGAAGCGTATTTTCTAGCACCAACACAAGCGGCCAACCGATCTACTCCTAAAGTGGCTGGTGTTTTGTATAAAGTTGACACCGGAATAGGTGTATTTATAGAAAAAACATCAAGCTTAGCAACACATTTTCTTAGTTCATTTAAATAATCATTATCTTCAGATACATTACTAATGAGCGCTTTGCTAACATTATTCTTTTTCAGTACCATTCCAACTTCTTCCGAATCCACCAATAAAACTTGCAATTCCAAGTCTTCTTCGAATAAGCCAATTTTCGCATTAGTATTTCCTATGTCAATTACAGCATTCATAATTCACCTCAAAAATATTGCAGATATTATCAATTTGATAATGTCTTTATAATTAGTATGATAAAATAATTTCATAGTTTTAGGAATATGTTTTCAAATTATCTTCAATTTTTTAAAATTGGTGGATTAACAATTGGATTTTTAATAACCCTGCTTTTTGCTGTTAATACTCCTGTTTATTCTTTTACACCAAGTGCTACATTTACAGAAAGTAGTTCAATTGTGGAAGGCAGTTCTGCTATTTCTGATACTACACAAATAGAAGAAGAGCATCATTCAGCTGCCGGCTGGACAATTATTCCTTTTGTGCTTTTACTTGCAATGATAGCTACTGGCCCACTCTTTTTCGAACACTTTTGGCATCATAATTATCCTAAAATAGCCATTATTTTGGCTTCTGTGGTTGTGCTCTATTATTTATTTGGTATTCATAATGTACATGCACCTGTACACGCTTTCTTCGAATACGTACAATTTATATCTCTATTAACTGGTCTTTTTATAGCTTCGGGCAGCATAATGATTAGCGTTGATAAAAAATCTACACCATTAACCAACGTTGCATTATTATTAACTGGAGCCATTATTGCCAATATTATAGGCACTACAGGGGCCTCAATGCTCTTGATAAGACCTTTTCTGAGATTAAATAAAGGCAGGATTCAATCTTATCATATCATTTTTTTCATTTTTATTGTAAGCAATATTGGGGGTGCGCTTACCCCGATTGGCGATCCTCCTCTTTTTTTAGGATTTTTAAAAGGTGTACCATTTGAATGGACATTGATACATAATTTGCCTGCTTGGATATTTGCCGTTATAGTTCTACTAATCGTTTTTTACTTTTTTGATAAGAAGAATAAAAGAGTTGCTAAGGATGAAGACAGAACTGGTAAAGTTTGCATTTCTGGTGGTGTTAATTTTGCTTGGTTAGCCATTGTAGTAGGGGCTGTTTTTTTAGATCCAAACGTATTTGATTGGGTTCCTGCCATTAACTACGATGGCCAAAAATTTTCATTTGTTCGTGAAATAATAATGCTGTCAGTTGCTGCATTATCTTATAAAATTGCAGATAAAGACATGCTGCAAAAGAATGATTTTAGTTTTGAGCCTATCAAGGAAGTTGCCTTTATTTTTATTGGCATTTTCGGCACCATGATGCCCGCGCTAGAAATGGTTGGGAACTTTGCACAATCACCAGAAGGGGCTGCTATGATAACACATAACTCTTTGTATTGGGGAACTGGGCTACTATCAGGAATATTGGATAATGCACCCACCTATTTAAATTTCTTAGCAGCAGCGATGGCTTCGTCTGGAGCAGATATTAACAGCATTGAACAAGTAAGGTTATTTGCAGCTGGCGGTTATGAAGACAGTATATTGCTTCTTAAATCCATTTCCATAGCAGCGGTGTTTTTTGGAGCAATGACTTACATAGGTAATGGCCCCAATTTTATGGTTAAATCTATTGCTGAGCAATTGGGAATTAAAATGCCCTCCTTTTTTGGGTATATTATTAGATTTTCCATCCCAATTTTATTGCCAATATTTATAGTTGTTTGGCTTATCTTTTTCTATTTCTAATTAAGCCCGCTTTAAGCATTAGAACTTTGTAGTGAGGAGATAAACAGCAATAAATCAGGGAGTTTTATTGGTTTCAGCATAGCAGTGCCTCCGCTAAAGCTATAGCGACACGCGGATGGCTAAGGTTAATCAAAAAATTCAACGAAGTTCCCGATTTGCAGCTGTTTCGCTACGGAATAGATTTTCTACTGCATCAAACGGGTTAAAGACTAAAAACTACGCTGTTTATATTTTGAAGAGCTTCTAGCTTATTGTCAGAATGAATCAACACGGAAATATTATTCTTGCTACCACCTAATGAAATCATTCTAACTGGCAGGCTTTCTAAGGCCGAAAAAAGTGACTTAATCACTTGCTGATTTTCTAAAATATGATTCCCCACTAAACAAATTATGCTTTGGTTCGTGTCAACTTCAACAACCCCTAATTCTTCTAACTCTTTTACAATTGATTTTAAATAAGTTACGTCATCAATTGTGAGAGAAACAGCAATTTCTGAGGTAGTTACTAAATCAATGGATGTTTTATAATGGTCAAAAATTTGAAATATTTTTAACAAAAATCCATGCGTAAGCAACATTCTTGATGACTTAATTTTGATAGCCGTTATCCCATCCTTGGCTGCAACTGCTTTTACCATTGCACAGCTTGTGTTTCTATCTATTAAAGTGCCAGCAGCCTCTGGTGCCATCGTATTTTTTAGGCATACGGGCACGGATGCTTCCTGGGCAGGTAAAATGGTAGCAGGATGCAAAATTTTGGCTCCAAAGTAAGCTAGCTCAGCAGCTTCATCAAAAGAAAGATGCTTGATTGCTTTAGTTGTCTTTACAACTCTTGGATCATTATTGCGCATTCCATCAATATCAGTCCATATTTGGATTTCCTCGGCACTTAAAGCAGCCCCTATCAAAGAAGCCGTATAATCACTTCCTCCTCTTTTTAAATTATCAATATCGCCTTCGCTATTTAAACAAATAAATCCTTGTGTGATAAAAAGAGTATGATCCCTGCTTCTATCGAGTATGCCAGTAAGTTTTTCTGCGATATCCTTTATCACTGGCTCTCCAGTGGCACTTAAATGAACAAAGTCAAGCGCTGAAATGAGTTTTGCTTGCACACCATTTTCATTCAAAAACAATGAAAATAGGTTGGTAGATAAAAGTTCACCTTGCGCTAATAATTCGTTTTTTTTTGATTTACCAAAAGGATAGTTTAGGTAATTACGCATAAGCGAAAAGATTTTATCCACTATTTCTCTAGCCAATTCAATAGGGTTGGCTGAGATTAATAGCTCCGTAATAAAAACCTGGTATTCATAAAATAATTTCTCAATTTCAATTTCAGCTTTATCAATTTGTTTCGCTAATAACAACTCTCCAATAACGACCAGCTTATTGGTCGTTCCGGCTACTGCCGATAGCACAATTATTTTGGGATCGCTGTCCTGCGAAATAATTTCTGCAACAAGTTGCATTCGTTCAGCACTTCCCACAGAGGTGCCACCAAATTTTAAAATTTTCATCCCAATTAATAAAATAGTAAGACTAGAAACTCAACATTTTCACAGCAGTAATCGCTGCTTCTTCCCCTTTGTTACCATGTTTTCCACCAGCCCTATCTAAAGCTTGCTGCATGGTATTAGGTGTAAGCAGCCCAAAAATTACAGGTTTATTATACTTTAATGCAACATTAGTAACACCGTGTGCCACAGCATCACAAATAAAATCAAAATGGCGTGTTTCACCCTGAATTACACATCCCAGGGTTATTACAGCATCAATTGAATTTTCTTTTGCAAGAAACTGAGCTCCTAATGTTAGCTCAAAACTACCTGGTACATAATGGACTTTAATGTTTTCTCTTTGAGCCCCTTGTTCTATTAACGTTTCAAGTGCACCCTCCAGTAATGCCTCTGTAATAGTATCGTTCCATTCAGAAACTACTATACCAAACTTACTATTTGTAATGTTACCAGTGTTTTTATCTGAATACTCACTAAGACTTTTAAGACTACTTGCCATTTTTTCTCTATTAAATTTTTGAAACAAAAAAGGGGTAAGATTATAAAATCCTACCCCTTAACTTTTAACTGTTTTTAGATTAGGATTTTGACTGCAACTTTGCCTTATACTTTTTTGCCTTATCAGCTTCATTAGATTTGCCGTACTCCTTTACAATAGTTTCGTATTGTTTAGTCGCCTTCGCATAGTCTTCCAATTTTTCGTAAGCCAAGCCTGATTTTAACAAATACACAGGCGTAAAATACTCATTGGGCTTATACATAGCAGCCTTAGCGTAATAACTAGCAGCTTCAACAAAATCTTCCTGCTGCATATATGAATCACCTAGAAGGCTAAAAGCCCTTGCTTGAATCACATAATCACTACTAGTAAAATCTTTCAAAAAAGGAACTGCCGAAGCAAAAGAGCCTTTTTTCATATAAATAGAACCTACATAAAAGTTGGCAAGGTTGGCTGATGATGTAGCACTGTAATTATCAATTACATCTAAAAACCCATAATAATTGCCATCTCCATTTAACGCTAGATCTAAGCTGTCTTGTTCAAAATAATAAACCGCTTGAAACATTTCGTCCTGTGCTAAAGAATCTTGGCTATCAACATAGTATTTATAACCAAAAAAACTTGCGAGTATAACTGCCAATAGCCCTGCTATTGAAAATACCACTACTTTATTATCTTCTAAAAATTGTTCTGATTTTGAAATTTGCTCGGCAAGTACCTCTGCGCTTTCCAAAACCCCGTCCTCATGTTTTTTACCTTTCTTAGCCATTCTCCTTAATTTTCGGCTGCAATAATACCACTATAAAATAAACTTATCCCATCTCAAATGGGTAATCTTCTTGAACATACACATTTTCAAATGCTTGTGCGGCAGGAGGAAAGTTAGACTCCTCTGCAAACTTTACACTTTCAAGAACTTTTTCTTTTAAAGATTTATCAATTGCAACTAGTTCTTCTTCACTTGCAAATTTATTTTTTAAGATGATTTGCTTCACCTGTTCTATTGGATCTAGTTTTTTGTATTCTTCTAGTTCCTCCTTTGTTCGATACTTTGCAGGATCTGACATGGAATGACCCTTATATCTATAGGTTTTAAATTCTAATAATGTAGGGCCATCACCTTTTCTTGCTCTTTTTGCGGCTATCTCAATCGCATCATGCACATTTTCAACATTCATTGCATCAATCGTAAATGATGGCATTTCATAGGCTCTTCCTAGCTCTGACAGGTCGGTAACATTGGACGTTCTCGCCACAGATGTGCCCATTGCATACCCGTTGTTCTCAATTACAAAGATTACGGGTAACTTCATAGTCATTGCCAAATTAAGAGCTTCGTGAAAAGCACCTTGACGAGAAGCGCCATCTCCTAAATAAGTAACACAAAGATTATCGGTCCCATTATATTTTTCTGCAAATCCTATTCCTGCTCCCAGAGGAACTTGACCACCTACTATGCCATGGCCTCCATAAAAATGATGCTCCTTATCAAACATATGCATAGAACCCCCATTACCACCCGAAATCCCTGTTTCTTTAGCAAATAGCTCTGCCATAATTTTTTTAGGATCAGAACCTAATGCTATAGGATGCGCATGATCTCGATAGGCAGTTATATGCTTATCTCCTTCTTTTAATGCTGAAACGGCACCCGCAACACAAGCCTCTTGACCAATATATAAATGGCAAAATCCCTTTATTTTTTGTTGTCCATAAAGCTGACCTACTTTTTCTTCGAACCTACGCATATACAGCATTTGTTCGTGCCATTTCAAATATTGTTCTTTCGAGAATTTAAGTTTTGAAGCAGTAGATTTTTTTGTTTTTGATGTTGCCATTATTGCTCGGTACCTTTGGTTATTATAAGAACTTGCGAAGTTAACTAATAGAAGTGATTTAGTTTATTTCCCCTAGAATATATTTACATTTCTACATGCTTTTTAAAACTCTATCTCTTTTTAATTTTAAAAATTTTGAGGCCCTCAATCTCAATTTTAGCAGTGGACTCAACTGTTTTGTAGGACATAATGGTGCAGGAAAAACAAATATCTTAGACGCTTTACACTATCTATCTCTTACCAAAAGCTCTATAAACGCAGTTGATAGTTCTAATATAAAGTTTGATGAAACTCAGTTTATGATTAAGTCAAAAGTTGAGGTAAAACGGAAAAAACATTTGGTTAATTGTGCTGCTCAACTTGGCAAAAAAAAAGAGATTAAAGTTGATAAGAAGGAACATGAAAAATTAAGTCATCACATTGGATTATTCCCATTAGTAATGATTGCTCCTAACGACACTGACTTAATTTACGACAGTAACGAAGTAAGGCGCAAGTTTTTTGATAGTGCCATAAGCCAATCTAACAATATTTATTTGCAGCATTTAATAGCTTATGCTTTTGCTTTAAAAAATCGAAATGCCTTGTTAAAACAGTTTAGTGAGGGATTAAAATTTGATAGTGATTTACTTCAAACTTACACCACTCAATTAATCGAAAACGGGAAGCCGATTCATACCATACGACAGAAATATGTAGCACAATTTCTGAAATTATTTGATTCGCATTATTCGTCATTACATTCTCAAGAAGAGCCTGTTTTCATTTATTATAATAGCCAATTCAAGACTGATAATATCGAAATGGAATTTGAAAAATCAATTCAAAAAGATATCATAACTCAACGTACAAATATTGGCGTACACAAGGATACTTTTCAATTTACTATTTTTGATAAACCATTAAAGAGGCACGGATCTCAAGGCCAGCAGAAATCGTTTTTAGTAGCCCTAAAACTAGCTCAGTATGACTTGTTAAGTACACAAAAACAATTAAAGCCTGTTTTATTATTAGATGATGTTTTTGATAAGCTCGATGATGAAAGAATGCATGAATTATTGAAAAAAGTTACGGGTAAAAAATATGGACAACTTTTTATTACCGATGCAAGACCAGAGCGCACCCTAAAAATACTTGAGCAGAACAAATTAAGTGCTCGTATATTTGAAGTTGAAAAGGGAGTAATAACCAATACAACTAATTATGAAGCCTAAATACAACAGAGAGAATTACCGAAAGGCTGAACCAACAGCACTTAAGGATGCCATAAACCAGATGTATGATGCTTATAACCTTAAAAGGAAAGTTGATGAAGGTTCTATTATTTCTTATTGGGAAAAAATAATGGGGACTCCCGTTGCCAAAAGAACTACAAATCTTTTTTTTAGGGATAAAAAACTAATTGTAGAACTAAATTCTGCTCCTTTAAAGCAAGAACTTACTCTTTCGAAACCAAAAATTATTGAGCTATTTGCCAAAGAAGTTGGCGTTGGGATTGTAGAAGATGTTGTGTTTTTATAAAAAAGTAGAGGCTAATGAAACCTAAATCCAACTTTAAAGTTTCCATATACAATTAAGTAGTTCCCATTATACGTTTTTGTAAATGTTGTGCCTGGCCCTATATCTACCCCTAAATTTAATCCCTTTCCCCCAAAATAGCTTAGCCCAACAGGTAGGTAAATCAAAAGTCCATTTCCCTCAACAATTCTAATATCGGTAGTATTAAAAAGAGGAGAGGCTGTTACCGTAATTCCTGTATTAAGCAATATTTTTTTTATTGTTACGGTAGTGTAGAAATATTTAATTCCAAGTCCTACTCCTACTAAACCTGCACCTACTTCTGCGCTAATTCTACTTGATATAAAACGCTCATAGGTCACTCCAGCAAACCCTGACATGCCATAAGTGTTATATGAAATGGCATTTTTTTTAACGGATATGTTTTTGCTTGTCTTTTCTTGCGCGTAACAATATACGGCTGTTATACTAAAAAGAAATATCAAAATCCATTTACTAAACACCGCTATTATTAATTTTAATTAATCCACTCAAACCCACAATAAGGCACAAGAACCTCTGGGATTTTAATACCTTCAGCAGTTTGGTTGTTTTCTAATATAGCAGCCACAATTCTTGGCAAGGCAAGTGCACTGCCATTTAAAGTATGTAATAATTGCGTTTTCTTGTCGCCATCCTTAAAGCGAAGTTTAAGCCTGTTGGCTTGGTAAGTTTCAAAATTACTCACCGAACTCACCTCTAACCATTTTTCTTGGGCGGCAGAAAACACTTCCATATCGTAAGTAATGGCCGAAGTAAATCCTAAATCACCTCCGCAAAGCAATAATACCCGATAAGGTAACTCCAGTTTTTTAAGCAGCGACTGTATGTAAATACTCATGTCATCCAGTGCTTCATAGGATTTGTCTGGGTGCTGAATTTGAACAATTTCCACTTTATCAAATTGATGTAGCCGATTTAATCCTCGAACATGAGCTCCCCAAGAGCCTGCTTCTCTTCTAAAACAAGGGGTGTAACCCGCATGTTTTTTAGGAAGGTCTTCTTTCTTTAAAATTTCTCCTCTATATATGTTTGTGATAGGTACTTCTGCTGTAGGAATCAGGTAATAATCATCTTCCGTAGCATGGTACATCTGTCCTTCCTTATCTGGTAGCTGTCCAGTTGCTATTCCCGATGCTTGATTTATCAAAATTGGAGGCTGCACTTCGTTATAGCCAGCATCTGTTGCTTGATCTAAAAAGAAATTTACCAAAGCGCGTTGCAATTTTGCCCCTTTACCTTTATAAACAGGAAATCCAGCACCCGTTATTTTATTCCCAAGCTCAAAATCGATAATGTCATACTTTTCAATCAAATCCCAATGAGGTTGTGCCCCTTCATAAAGTTGGGGTATTTCCCCCTGTGTACTTAATACTTTGTTATCCTCATCAGAGTTTCCAGCTGGCACTATTGGGTTTGGCACATTCGGGATTGTATATAATAGCTGCTTTAGATCTTCTTCAATTGCTTTCAGCTCATCTCCCAACTTTTTGCTTTTCGTTTTAAAAGCAGCCGTTTTCTTTTTTACTTCTTCTGCTTCTTCCCTTTTCCTTTGCCCCATTAACTGCCCAATTTGCTTCGCTAATTGGTTAGCCTCTGCTAAAGCGGCATCATTGCTTTGTTGAACAGTTTTTCTTTTTTCATCTAATTCCAGCAAAGAATTAATTGCAATTTCAGCATTATTAAAGTTTCTTCGAATTAATCCACTAATAACAGCTTCTTTGTTTTCTTGAATTTGAGCAATTTGTAACATAGGTAAAGCAATTTTTAAGCTGCAAAATAAGGCAATAAGGCTCAATAAAATCTACATTTGTAATGCATAAATATGGATTTCGTATAAATAGCTTGTTAATCTTTGAAAATAATAAACCAATAGGCTATACTTGCATTACCAAAAACGAACAAAACCATATCTGGAAATTGTTCATTCTTATTCGTTTTTACGATTTCATAGAAAATAACTCGATACACAAACACTTTATAGATCTTAATTGACTCCATGTTCTACTTTCAGAACAACTTTTACAAAAATTTATGTACACATTAGAAGAATTAAATGTGCTCCTCCTTTCTGAATTAAAGGAGCTTGCAGAGAAGTTAGAGGTAACTAACTTTAAAAAATTACCAAAAAAAGAGCTTATTTATAAAATTTTAGACAAGCAGGCAATTACTCCCGAAAAAGATTTGCCCACTAAACCTAAAGCTAAGGTTGAAACAAAAAAAATTGAAGTTAAGAGGGATCCTCTTCCACGGAGAGCAAACCCAAAAAGAGAGGTAAACCCTAGAAAAGAGGCAAAACCTGAAAAACCAAAAGCTAAAAAAGTTGATGCCACAGATGATTTATTGAAATCATTTGATTTAGAAGAAAAACCAGTTGCAAAAGCGCCTGTTAAAACTGAGTCTGACAAAAGACCAGTAAAAAAGTTTAGCAAGGAAAAACCTGAAGATAAGAAAAAAGAATCTTCAGAACCTAAACCACAAGAAAACACTGAATCTCGACCACAAAGAGAGAACAGGAAGCCGAGGCCAGAAAGGCCAGAAAAACCAGACAATAAAAGAGAAAAAGCCGATAGACCTTCTGAAAAGCCAGCTCCTGTAAGAAACGAGCGCTTTCAAGAAAAGAAAAAGAATCTTGCAACTATTCGAGAGTTTGAAGGACTGATAGAAAATGAAGGAGTATTAGAAATGATGCAAGATGGATATGGTTTCTTGCGTTCTTCGGATTATAATTATTTGGCAAGTCCGGATGATATTTATGTTTCCCCTTCTCAAATTAAGCTTTTTGGATTAAAAACTGGCGATACAGTAAAAGGGCAAATTCGTCCTCCTAAAGAAGGCGAAAAATACTTTGCACTCATTAAAGTAAGTTTAGTCAATGGAAGAACTACTGAAGAAATTAGAGATAGGATTCCTTTCCAATACCTCACCCCACTGTTTCCAGAGGAAAAATTAAATCTAAGCTCTAAGCCAGATAGGTACTCCACCCGTATTATGGATTTATTTGCCCCTATTGGTAAAGGTCAAAGAGGGATGATTGTTGCACAACCCAAAACAGGTAAGACGGTACTTTTAAAGGAGATTGCGAATGCAATTGCTGAAAATCACCCTGAAATTTATTTAATTATATTATTAATTGACGAACGGCCTGAAGAGGTTACAGATATGGCTCGAAGCGTAAAAGCTGAGGTGGTATCTTCTACATTTGACGAACAAGCAGACAGACATGTTAAAGTTGCCAATATTGTGCTTGAAAAGGCAAAACGAATGGTTGAATGTGGCCATGACGTGGTTATTTTACTCGATTCAATAACACGATTAGCAAGAGCTCACAATACGACTGTTCCATCATCGGGCAAGATTCTTTCGGGTGGTGTAGATGCCAATGCTTTGCACAAACCAAAACGTTTCTTTGGAGCTGCTCGTAATGTTGAAAATGGAGGTTCGCTAACTATTATGGCTACTGCTTTGATAGATACAGGCTCTAAAATGGATGAAGTTATTTTTGAAGAGTTTAAAGGAACAGGTAACTGGGAATTAGTTCTTGATCGAAAACTTGCTAATAAACGAGTTTACCCTGCTATTGACGTGCCTGCTTCGGGTACAAGAAGAGAAGACTTGTTAATGGATAAGGAAGAACTTCAAAGAATTTGGATATTGAGGAAATTCATGTCAGATATGAACTCAACTGAATCAATGGAATTCTTACTTCAAAAGATGAAAGGTACTAGAAATAATGCTGAATTTTTAGTTTCAATGAACGGTTAAGTTCTCAATTAGCTCTCTACAAAAGGGCCGTTTTCTAAAATAGAAAACGGCTCTTTTTATAGGTAGATAGCTTTTATTTTCCTTCTAAATAATCTTGAAGGTATGCGTATTTTTCAGTCAGTTTTCCATCCTCAGTAATCGTAGCTCTTTTTATTACACCCTCTTTATCTCCCGTAAATAAGTGAGGTAAAACATTGTCAATTAATTGTCTCCCAAAATCATTTGATGCATTTACGGGTAATTCACAAGGTAAATTATCAACAGCCATAACCGTTATATTATCTTCATTTGAAAACACTGGCTGCTCCTCTCCTTTCACAGCAGAGTAATCATACAAGGGATCCGAAATAGTACTTGACCTTAAAGTTGAAGGTATTGAGCCTTCAATATCACACGTAATATCAGCTATTACTTTAATCTTGAACTCAGGTTTTGCAGCATCTTCTTTAGTGAACAAAACTGGTGCTTCAGGATCCCAAAAAGCTCCAGCGATTAATAAGTCAGCTTCATTGGTGTATTTTAAGAAATCTCCTTCAAATTTTTGAGGGGTTGAACGAAACTCATTCATATCAAATTCGCTCCCATCCTTAGTTTTATTATACTCATCTGAATGAACTTGTGTATAAACAGGATAATCAAAATTATTTGCTAAAAAATCAGATGGAGTAACTTTCACAATATTCATTTCGTCCAAAACTTCCATTGCCCCATGAGATACTCGCCCACGACCCGTAATAATAATTTTGATTGCAGGTAATTTAACTTTAGAGAACTCAGTTGTCAAGTCTTCCAAATCCTGGCATTCATTGGCTGACCTAAGGTTGAAAAGGTTAAACCTTTTTCCATAAGTCATAATGCCATTATAGGCACCCACAATGCCAGCATACCTGCCAAATGCCACCACTCTCGCACCTTTATTATTGGTAAGCCCTTCGTAGTCTATCAGCCGAATCTGCTTTTCAATAATTGTTTGCAATAACCGTTGGTTGTAGGGTTGTTCTTTGGTGGTGTGTGAAAAAAAGAAATATGTTTTGTTCGAAATTAATTCCGATAGTGGAACCTCTTTAACTCCTAATAAAATATCACAATCCGCTACATCTTCAACAATATCAATTCCCGCCTTTCTAAAAGCTTTATCTGAAAAACATCGAATTTTACTAGCTTGGACAACAACTATTATGTCCGTGAAAAGTTGTTGCAGTTCTACAGCTTGCTTCGGTGTTAAAGCCACTCGTTTATCAACTGGAACCTTCCCTTCACGAATTAGGCCAATTTTAACCATCTTAAAAAATTAGTAATGCGATTTTAACTAAAGCGTTCTTTCTCAATTTTTGCTAGATATTTATTGGTTTCAATAAACAGAATAAGCAAATATCCTAAGCCAAAAAAGAAAATAATTGAATACACAATTGCCTTTAATATACTTGGGCTTTCAGGCACAGTAAATACGGTAAAACTATCCCTTACTTCAAAGTCTACCCCTAATTCTAAATTTGTCTCAGTTGACTGCAGCACTTTATATAATGCTATACTCTGATTATAAAACCCAGAAGGGTTTAATGTGCCAGATTCGCCCACATAAACATTGCTTGTAGAAGACTCTCCTTTTCTATCAGCATTAGCTTTCATATTCAAATTAAAAAGCTGCTTAAGGCTATCCAATTGTTTAATATCAACCTTGAGTTTTTCAATTAGTTTTAGGTTGTTTTTTTTAGTAATATCAATTCTGTTTTTAACATAAGGGTTTTCTTTTAAATAAGTCACTAAAGTAGTTTGAAGTTCTTCTATAATGGAGTTGTCAAACACATCAACCGACAGAATATAGGTTCTCTTATTTTGAATATATAGTTGTTCGATAATTTTAGCAATGTCAAGGTCTTCAACTTTTAACTCTGTTAGCTTTTGCTTCAATACTTCAATATCTACAATATCTTGTTCAGAAACCAAAGGTTCATAGTTAAACTCTTTAATGTTTTTGGCAATATCAATATCAATCTTTAATAAGGCAGCCAAACCTGTCCTCTCCTCTTCTTCACATAGAGCATTCAACTTTTCAATATTATTATCAAAAAGCCTAGTGTTAAAATAAGAAGAGGAAATAAGCATAGAGGTTTTATAATACGGCTTACTCACTTTATTAAATGATACGCCAGCTATCCCTCCTGCTATTATCATCGCTACCAGCAAAAATTTATAGTCAAGGCTTACTCTTCTAAACCTAATTATTAAATTTATGATCCCATTTCCAATATTAACAAACCATGTGCCGATTGCTTGAAAGAGTTTTCTGAGATCTATTTCATCATCTCTATAATTGTCAGTATTTGTATTTTCTTGACTCATATTAAAATTATTAGGCTGCAAAATTATATAAAAAAAGAACTAATAATTCTCTATCGGTTACTAACATCATAATTATTAGTTTTGTATTCTTTATAAAGGAATGAAAAAACAGAAGGGTAAAGAAATTGTTGTTGTCGGCCTTGGCTATGTAGGACTACCGTTAGCTGCCGAGTTTGGAAAAAAACGGTCAGTCATAGGTTTTGATATAGATACTGAGAGGATTATTGAGCTCCAAAATGGTTACGATAAAACCCAAGAATTGGATAACACCGAATTGCTTGAAGCTAACCAGCTTACATTCTCCTCAAAAAAGGAAGATATTGCAAATGCTAAAATCTACATTATAACAGTCCCAACCCCCATTGATATTCATAAAAAACCTGATTTATCTCCTCTAGAAAAAGCAAGCGAACTAATTGGGAGCGTGCTAAAAGCGGGCGATATTGTAATTTATGAATCAACCGTTTATCCAGGAGCAACTGAGGAAGTTTGTGTGCCTATCTTAGAAGAAGAAAGTGGGTTATCATTCAATAAAGATTTTTTCTGTGGTTATTCTCCTGAACGGATAAACCCAGGAGACAAAGAACACCGAGTAGCTTCCATAAAAAAAGTGACCAGTGGAAGCACTCCAGAAATTGGTAAAGAAGTTGATCGCTTATACGCTGAAATTATTACCGCAGGAACACATTTAGCAAGCTCTATAAAAGTAGCGGAGGCAGCCAAAGTAATCGAGAACTCTCAAAGAGACTTAAACATTGCTTTTGTAAATGAATTGGCAAAAATTTTCCACAAACTAGACATTGATACACACGAGGTTTTAGAGGCCGCAGGAACAAAATGGAATTTTCTTCCGTTTAAACCAGGTTTGGTTGGTGGTCATTGCATAGGTGTTGATCCATATTATTTGACTTATAAAGCAGAAAGTGTGGGCTACAACCCACAAGTAATATTAGCAGGAAGAAGAGTTAATGATGGCATGGGAGCATACGTAGCCAGCAGGGTAATGAAGTTATTAAATGTTTCAGGTAAAGCACATAATGCCAAAGTTCTCGTCCTTGGAATTACCTTTAAAGAAGATTGCCCTGATATTCGTAATTCAAGAGTGATAGATGTGATTACAGAACTTGAAGAATTTGGAACTAATGTAGAAGTGTATGACCCAAACGCAGATAAAAAAGAAGTAAAAAAAGAATACAACATAGAGCTATTGAATGAGCCCAATAAGAATTATGATGCCATCGTATATGCCGTAAAACACAAGGTTTTTAGCTCACTAAACTGGAAGTTTTTAAAATCAAAAAACACGGTAGTTTTTGATGTTAAGGGCCATCTCGACAAAAACTTAACAGAAGAAAGACTATAATCGAAATTATGAAAGGAATTATTCTAGCAGGAGGATCAGGAACAAGATTGCATCCTTTAACGTTAGCGGTAAGCAAGCAGCTAATGCCTGTGTATGACAAGCCTATGATCTACTATCCTCTTTCAACGTTAATGTTGGCAGGTATAAGAGAAATACTCATTATATCTACACCTGAGGACTTACCTAATTTTGAAAAACTTTTAGGTAATGGTGCCAGTTTAGGCTGTAAGTTTTCATATAAGATACAGCCCAAACCCGAAGGTCTTGCTCAAGCTTTTATTATTGGGAAGGAGTTCATCGGAAACGATGATGTTGCTTTAATACTAGGAGATAATATTTTTTATGGATCAGGCATGGCGCAATTGATGCAATCTCATACTAATCCTGAAGGGGGCGTTGTGTTTGCCTACCACGTTCATGACCCCGAAAGATATGGAGTAGTTGAATTTGATGAAAACAAAAAAGCACTCTCCATTGAAGAAAAACCCGATAACCCGAAATCAAATTTTGCGGTTCCAGGTTTGTATTTTTACTCTAATGAAGTTGTAAAAATTGCTGAAAACATAAAGCCCAGCCATCGTGGTGAACTTGAAATTACTGATGTAAACAAAGTGTATCTCAAAAAAGGAACATTAGAAGTTGGAATTTTAGATAGAGGAACAGCTTGGCTTGATACTGGCACCATACAATCGTTAATTGAAGCAGGTGAATTTGTTAGAGTAATCGAAAACAGACAAGGTCTTAAAATCGGTTGTATTGAGGAAGTGGCATTTCTGATGAGCTATATTGATTCAGCTCAAGTTGAAAAACTTGCCCAACCATTATTAAAAAGCGGCTACGGCAAGTATCTCATTAATCTCATTGGCAAGTAAAAATGAGTGTATCACCAAGGAAAATTAGAAACTCAACTGTTCTGGTCACAGGAGGAGCAGGGTTTATAGGCTCCAATCTCATTGATGTTTTGTTAGAGCAAAACAATGAGGTTGTTTGTTTGGATAATTTTTCAACAGGAAAAAAAGAAAACATTGCTCATCATACTAATAATTCAAATTTTAAATTAGTTGAAGGAGATATTAGAAATTTGAACGATTGTCTTGATGCAAGCATAGGTGTTGACTATGTTTTGCATCAAGCTGCTCTGGGATCAGTGCCAAGATCTATTAAAGACCCAATAACTACTAACGAAGTAAACATTTCTGGCTTCCTAAATATGCTAATCGCTGCACGCGATAACAAAGTGAAAAGATTTGTCTATGCGGCAAGTTCTTCTACTTATGGCGATCACCCTGATTTACCTAAAGTGGAGGACAAAATTGGCAAACCGCTCTCTCCTTACGCAGTTACAAAATATGTGAATGAGTTATACGCTGATGTTTTTTTTAAAACCTATGGATTAGAAACCATTGGATTAAGGTATTTCAATGTTTTTGGAAGAAGACAAGACCCCAATGGAGCTTATGCGGCAGTAATTCCCAAATTCATCAACCAGTTAGTAAATCACAAATCTCCTACTATTAATGGAGACGGTAAAACCTCAAGGGATTTTACTTATATCGATAATGTTATTCAAATAAATCAATTGGCAGCTTTAGCATCCGATGATGCAATTAACAAAGTATATAACACTGCTGTTGGAGGTCGCGTATCATTAATAGAAATGTTTGAACAACTTAAATCAAATTTGAAAAATTTTGATGTAAAAATAATAGACGTTGAACTTATTTTTGGATTAGAGCGAGCGGGGGATGTAAAACATTCTCAGGCCGATATAACGTTAGCAAAAGAGCTATTAGGTTACTACCCGGAATTCGATTTTAAGAAAGGAATATCAAAATATATTAATTGGTATTGGAATAATAAATCATAAATGAAAATAGAAGAGACCAAATTAAAAGGCTGTTTTCTTATTAGTCCCTCAATTTTTGAAGATAATAGAGGCTATTTTTTTGAAAGTTTCAATAAAAAAAATCTTGAAAAACACATTGGCTACCAACTCGATTTCGTACAAGACAATCAATCTCAATCTAGTTATGGTGTTATGAGAGGGCTTCATCTACAAACGGGACAGTTCGGTCAAGCCAAATTGGTTAGGGCCATTCAGGGAGAAATACTCGATGTGGTGGTAGATGTAAGAAAAAGTTCTTTCACTTTTGGACAACCTGCTACCTTTGTATTGAGTGAAGGTAATAAACAGCAATTATTTGTACCTAAAGGATTTGCTCATGGGTTTATTGTTCTTTCAAAAAAAGCCACGATACATTATAAAGCAGATAATTACTATGCCCCACAATCAGAATCAGGCATTATTTATAACGATCGAGATTTGAATATAGACTGGAAACTCCCAGCCGATAGGATTATAACTTCAGAAAAAGACCTGCTACTTCCAACCTTAAGAGAGTTTAAAAATGGCAGATAAAAATATTTTAGTAACAGGAGGTGCTGGATTTATTGGCTCAAATTTTATTCCTTATTTGCTAGAGACTAACCCTAGTGCCCATATAGTAAATTTAGATTTACTTACTTATGCGGGTGACTTAAGTAACTTAAAAGAGATAGAAAACAACCCTAGCTATACTTTTGTAAAAGGAGATATATGTGATTACGTGTTTATCGAAAAATTATTTGATACATATGATTTCGAGGGAGTTTTTCATTTCGCTGCTGAATCTCACGTAGATAACTCTATTAGTGGCCCAAAAGCTTTTATAGAAACTAATATTACTGGCACATTTAATTTAATTGAAGTTGCTCGTAACAAATGGATGGAAGACTCTTTTAAAATAAAGAAAGGATATGAGGAAAATAGGTTTCACCATGTATCAACAGATGAAGTGTATGGCACATTAGGTAAAACAGGGCTGTTTAGCGAGCAAACACCTTATGCTCCCAATAGCCCTTACAGCGCTTCAAAAGCATCTTCCGATTTTTTGGTGCGGTCTTATTTTCACACATATGGAATGAATGTAGTAACTACCAATTGTTCTAATAATTATGGGCCCAAACAACACGATGAAAAACTCATTCCAACCATTATTCGTAAAGCATTAAATAATGAAGCTATTCCTATTTATGGCGATGGTAAAAACGTCCGAGATTGGTTATATGTGTTAGATCATTGTATTGGAATAGAATTAGCTTTTAAAACGGGTAAAGCTGGAGAAACCTATAATATTGGTGGCAAAAACGAACGAGACAACCTCTATATTGTAGCTAAAATCTGTTCAATATTAGACAATAAACAACCAAATTTGGATGGAAAATCTTATAAGGAATTAATAAGCTTCGTAAAAGATAGACCTGGACATGATCAAAGATATGCAATAGACGCAACAAAGATTGAGTCCGAACTTAATTGGAAAGCTGGTGAAAATTTCGAGTCTGGTATTTTAAAGACCGTAGATTGGTATTTACAAAAATATAAAAATTGAAAGTAATCTTCATTTTTGGAACTAGGCCTGAGGCCATTAAGATGGCTCCGTTAATTAAGGCATCACAAGCAGAAGCTTCTATCGAAACTGTAGTTTGCGTAACCGGCCAACACAAAGAGATGCTGTATCAAGTCTTGGATTTTTTCTCAATTAAACCTAATTATGATTTGGAACTTATGCAGCCAAACCAAACAATTTACGATATTACATCAAAAGCACTGCTTGGGTTAAAAGATATTTTAGATAAAGAAAACCCTGAGTTAATTTTTGTGCAAGGCGATACAACTACTGCATTTGTTGGTGCATTAGCTGGTTATTATAATCAAATAAAAGTCGCCCATTTAGAGGCTGGCTTGCGAAGCGGAGATATGTTTTCTCCATTTCCCGAAGAGGGTAATAGAATACTAGCTGGACACTTAGCAAATTGGCACTTTGCTCCCACTTCTAGGGCTGTAAATAACTTACGAAAAGAAGGTATAAATACGAACGTGTTCAAAGTAGGCAATACAGTAATTGATGCCTTATTACTAGGTTTAGACATCCTAAAAAATAAAGACAACACGAAAATTGAACAGCTTTTTAGAGGGATTGATTTAAATAAAAGAGTAATTTTAGTTACGGGTCACAGAAGAGAGAGTTTTGGCAAGCCATTTGAAAATATGGTAAGCGCCATTAAAGAAATTGCAAACACTTATGACGATGTAGAGGTTGTGTACCCTGTTCATTTAAATCCAAATGTAAGAGGAATTGTAAATCAAGAGTTAAGTAATACTCCAAACATTCATTTGATAGAACCCTTAGACTACCCATCGCTTATTTGGTTAATGGAAAAGTCATATTTTGTTTTAACCGATTCAGGAGGAATTCAGGAAGAAGCTCCCACCTTAGGGATACCTGTGTTAGTAATGCGAGACGTAACTGAGCGACAAGAAGGAGTGGAAGCTGGTACGGCAAAACTAGTTGGAACAAACAAAGATGTTATATTGAGAGAAGCGTTTGATTTATTAGACAATAAACAGGCTTACGAAAAAATGGCCAAGTCAGTAAACCCTTATGGTGATGGCACAACCAGTGAACAAGTATTAGAAATTATAAAAAGTAATATTTATAATTAACGTCATTATGAACTCGTTTCAGAATCTTTAATTTGATACGAAGATTCTCAAATAAATTCAGAATGACTAATATAGAGAGCAGAGAATGGACAAAAACACGAAAGTAACAATAATGGGCTTAGGCTATATTGGCCTGCCAACAGCCGCTCTTATAGCCAGCAAAGGAATTAATGTACTTGGAGTTGATGTGCAACAGAAAGTGGTAGATATCATTAACAGTGGTAAGATACATATTGTTGAACCCGAACTGGATGGTATTGTGAAGCACGATGTTGAAAGAGGATTTTTGAAAGCTGCCACAGAACCTCAAAAAGCAGATGTGTTTTTAATTGCAGTACCCACTCCATTTAAAGGTAGTGAGCATGAACCTGATTTAAAATACGTTGATTCTGCTACACGAATGATTTTACCTCAACTAGAAGAAGGAAACTTATTTATCATAGAATCAACTTCTCCTGTTGGAACTACCGAAAAAATGGCAACGCTCATTTTTTCTGAAAGACCAGAATTAGAAGGAAAAATTTATATTGCTTATTGCCCAGAACGTGTATTGCCAGGTAATGTAATCTACGAGTTAAAAAATAATGATAGAGCCATTGGAGGAATAGATGAGGCCTCTACAAAAAAGGCCGTTGAGTTCTATAGGTTATTCGTAACTGGAGACTTACACGAGACCAATGCTCGTACAGCAGAAATGACGAAACTGGTTGAAAATGCCTCTCGCGATGTGCAAATAGCTTTTGCGAACGAATTATCAATGATTTGTGATGAAGTTAATATTGACGTTTGGGAACTGATTAACTTAGCCAACAAACACCCAAGAGTACATATATTGCAACCTGGTACAGGTGTAGGAGGCCACTGTATTGCGGTAGATCCTTGGTTTATTGTTTCTGAGTTTAAGGAAAAAGCCAAAATTATAAGGACGGCACGGGAAATAAATAATTACAAAACAGAATGGGTAATTGAAAAAATAAAAAATAAAGCATTAGAATTTGAATTAAAAGAAGGGAGAAAACCCAAAATCGCTTGTTTTGGGTTAGCTTTTAAACCCAATATCGATGATTTAAGAGAAAGCCCCGCTTTGCAAGTGGTAAACTCACTTACATTAGATGGATTTGATGTATTGGCAGTCGAGCCAAATGTTACGATAAAGGATGAAAAGGGAATTAGATTATATTCAATTGAGGATGCGATACAAAAATCTGATATTGGGTTTAAATTAGTCAATCATTCAAGTTTCAAAAGCTTACCAAAACAAATTCAAAACTTTGTCAACTAGTTTATTAAAAAGAGAAATATTCTTGTCTACATAATCAATTGCATATTGATACAAAAGACTTGATATTTGCATCTTTAATAAAATTTAGATGAAGAAGGCGCTAATAACAGGCATCACCGGACAAGATGGAGCATATTTAGCAGAGTTTTTGCTAGGTAAAGGGTATGAAGTTCATGGTTTAAAGAGAAGATCTTCTCTTTTTAACACAGACCGTATTGATCACTTATATCAAGATCAACATGAAAATGATGTGACGTTGTTTCTTCACCATGGAGATATGACTGACTCCATGAATCTTACACGTATTATTCAAGAGGTACAGCCAGATGAAATATACAACCTTGCAGCAATGTCTCATGTAGCGGTTTCTTTTGAAACACCTGAATATGTAGCAAATGCAGATGGCACAGGTACATTAAGAATTTTAGAAGCAGTAAAGTTACTCGGGCTCGAAAAGAAAACAAGGATATACCAAGCCAGTACTTCCGAGCTTTATGGAAAAGTACAAGAAACACCTCAAACTGAATCCACACCATTTTATCCAAGGTCTCCTTATGCCGTTGCTAAAATGTATGCCTATTGGATTACAGTAAATTATAGAGAGGCTTATGGCATGTTCGCATGTAATGGAATATTATTCAATCATGAATCGCCAATTAGAGGCGAAACATTTGTAACAAGAAAAATCACGCGAGCTGCATCTAAAATTGCTTTAGGACTTCAAGATAAATTGTATTTAGGTAATCTAGATGCAAAACGTGATTGGGGACATGCAAAGGATTATGTTCGTATGATGTGGATGATCCTCCAAGCGGATGAACCTGAAGATTGGGTAATAGCTACAGGTGTTACAACAACTGTAAGAGACTTTGTTAAAATGGCTTTTTCCTATGCTGGAATTGAGTTAGAGTTTGAAGGGATTGGGGTAAATGAGAGAGCATTCGTATTAGATTGTTCAAATCCAAAATATCAAATTAAAATTGGTCAAGAAGTGGTTGCTGTAGATCCTAAATACTTCAGACCAACTGAAGTAGATCTTCTTATTGGAGACCCTTCAAAAGCAGAACAGAAGTTAGGTTGGGTTCGTGAACATAAACTAGAAGATTTGGTGAAGGATATGATGAGTTCGGACTTAAAGTTGATGACAAAGGATCAGTTCCTCCAAGATGGTGGATATCGAATTAATAATTATTATGAATAAGAGCTTTTAATGGAAAAAAACTCTAAAATATACATAGCTGGGCATCGTGGAATGGTAGGTTCTGCAATTGTTAGAAAACTTGAGAAGGAAGGTTATTCTAATTTAATTATAAAAACTTCTAAAGAACTTGATCTTCGTAATCAAGTTGAGGTGAAAGAGTTCTTCTTCAAAGAACAGCCAGAGTATGTTTTTTTAGCGGCAGCTAAAGTGGGTGGAATCGTTGCTAACAATACTTATCGAGCCGAGTTTTTGTATGACAATTTAATGATTCAATCAAACATTATACATAACAGTTATTTGACAAAAGTAAAGAAATTGCTATTTCTTGGTTCGTCCTGCATTTATCCCAAATTAGCTCCTCAACCTTTAAAAGAAGAATATTTACTTACAGGTGAATTAGAAACCACTAATGAGCCCTATGCCATTGCTAAAATAGCAGGCATAAAAATGTGTGATGCCTACAGAGATCAATATGGATGCAATTTTATTGCGGCTATGCCAACCAATCTATATGGCCCAAATGATAACTATAATTTAGAAACTTCTCATGTTTTACCGGCACTTATCCGAAAAATGCAAATTGGTAAGGCACTAGAAAATAATAACTTCGATTTTATTCGTTCTGACTTAAATCAATTCCCTATTGAGGGAATAGATGGCAGTAATGAAGAAATCGAGATTATAAAAATTCTTGAAAAATATGGGATAAGTACAAAGCCTAAAGTATCAGTTACCCTCTGGGGTACAGGGGAGCCATTACGTGAATTCCTTCATGTAGATGATTTGGCAGAAGCCTGTTTGTTTTTAATTGACAATTTTGATGATTCAGGATTTGTTAATGTGGGTACCGGCAATGATTTAACAATCAAGGCACTTGCAAAATTGATAAAGGAAACAGTTGGATTTAAAGGTGAAGTTATTTGGGATACTACTAAACCAAATGGCACACCTCGAAAACTGATGGATGTGAGTAAAATGGAAGCCTTGGGATGGACTAGTAATATCCCTTTGGAGGCCGGAATTGATAAATTATATAGAAAATTATAATATGCCTTTATTAGAGAATCCACATCAATTAATCAGTGATCTATATGACAAAAAAGCTGCGCTGGGAGCCTTTAACTTGGTAGATGTTGATACTGTATTAGGAGCCTTAGATGCAGCTGAAGAACTTGATCAGCCAATAATAATTCAAACTTCTGAATCTTTAGTAAAATACTACTCTGCTGCAAATTTGTTCTCTATGTTCAATAATGCAATCGCTAGGTATAAGATACCTGTTATTCTGCACTTAGACCATTCTTCAAATTTGAAAATTATTAAGGACTGTTTGGAAGCGGGGTGGAACTCAGTAATGGTTGACGGATCTCATTTGCCATTGGAAGATAATATAGTTTTAAGCAATAAGGTAATTGATTTGGCAAAGCAGTATGGGGCACTGGTTGAATGTGAGCTGGGACCTATTTTAGGAGAGGAAGATGGAGCTGCTACAAGTTCATCTTACGATCCACTTACAAAAGAAGTTATTAGTAAATATATGACCGAGGTAAAGCCAGACATGTTGGCTTTGGGCATAGGTAATAAACATGGCTTCTATGAGCAAGGAGGATTAAATAAACTAGACATCTCATTATTAGATGTGGCTAGGGATATTAGCGCTACCCCCCTTGTACTACATGGGGGAACTGGCATTCCTGATGATTTTGTTTTAGAAACCATAAAAAAAGGTGTTATAAAGGTTAATGTTTCCACTGAGTTGAAAAAAGTTTATTTTGAAACTTATAAAAACTGGGTGGAAGAAAATAAGTTGAATATACCCCAAGTAAAAAAAGAGATTCGAAGTAATCTTAAAGTGGTAGTAAAAGAGTATTTAAGAAAATTTTATAGAGTATAATATGTATATAACAATAATTAACCTTGGCCTCAAGAGTGTTAGAGCGATAGTTTTTGATTTTGAAGGAAATAAAATTAAAACTGCTGCTCTTCCAGTTAATACTATATTAAACGGTGTAAGAGTCGAGCAGTCTCCTGAAGAATGGTTGGACAAAACAAATCAAGTTTTAAAAGAAGTGACCCAAGATAAGCAGATTAGAGAGAACATTAAGTATTTCTCTGTAACTACATCTTCATCTTGTTTTGTTCCTATAGACTCTAGAGGCAGCGCAACTTATAATTGCATGATGGTGTCAGACAAACGCTCCAAGAAAGAATCTGATCTAATTAATGCCTCAAGTTGGATGAAAGAAAATGGAACAGCAAAAAATCTATCGTGCAATGAAGCATTAATGCTCCCTAAAGCCCTTTGGTTAAAAAATAATGAGCCTGAATCTTATAAAAAAACAGAAAAATTTGTAAGTCCAAATGATTTTCTTATTAATTATTTGACTGGAAATGTAGTTACCGACCCGTTAAATGCTGAAAAATTTTTCTACAACTCGGATGAAAAATCCTATCCGGAGGCCCTATTAAATGAAATTGGGATTGATAGCAATTTACTGCCTGAAGTTAGAGATATTGGAGAAAACATTGGATCAATAAATACCACCATTGCAGAGGAATATGGATTGCAAAAAAATGTTGAAGTTATAGTTTCCACCTATGATGCAATTTGTGCTTTTTGGGGTAGTGGAGGTGGTAAAACGGGTAGTGCATGTGAAGTGTCTGGTACAGTTACCTCACTTAGGATGTTATTAGATACCAAAACTATCCGAAAAAACCTATACACTCAGAAATCAGGGGTTTCAGGAAAATATTTACTTGGAGGTTCTAATAATCTTGGAGGAGGGCTAATTGAGTGGACTAAACAAGCTTTTTATGCTAAAGAAGATTATGCCTATGAGGTAATGGAAAAAGAGGCCAAGGAATCTTCAGTAGGTGCTGATGGTGTTATATTTTTACCCTATTTAATGGGAGAACGAGCACCTTTGTGGAATGATGAAGCTAGAGGGGTGTTTTTTGGTTTAGAGCGCCAGCATAATCGTAAAGATTTTACAAGAGCTATTTTTGAAAGTGCAGGTTTCTCAGTAAAAACTATTCTAGAGATACTAGAAACGGCTAATTCAGATCTTAACCAAATCAGGGTTTCAGGTGGGTTGACAAGAGTCTCATTTATTAATCAAATTAAAGCAGATATATATAATAAGGAAATATTGGTTTGTGATGAGTTTGAAACCACTGCTCTAGGAGCACTCATGCTTGTGCTAATTACGGTTAATAACGAAAAAATGGAATCTATTAGTAGCATTTCAAAAATTAGAGAAATCATACTTCCAAACCCTAAAAATGTAAAAGTGTATCAGGAAGTTTTTGGGCTATATAAAGAACTTTATAGTGCTCTATTGCCTTTGTATAAAAAACGGACCACTCTTGTGTCAAATATTTATGATGATTTACAAGATAAAATAGAGAATCTATGATTGGTAACTTTGAATTTCATGAGGTAACAAAAATATACTTTGGTAAAAGCATATTATCTGAATCGGGCCGAATTATTAAAACTTATGCAGATAATGTATTAATAATTACAGGGAAAGGGTCAATGAGAAAAAATGGCTTCTTAACCATTTTGCAAGATTCATTGGATAATGAAGGCGTTAAGTTTATTACGGTAGAAGGTATTTCTCCGGACCCATCATCTCTAGAAGTGCAGAAAATAGCAGATATCTATAAGGATAAAAATATTAAGGCAATAGTAGGATTAGGTGGGGGAAGTGCCATCGATGCAGCGAAGGCGATTGGGGCTTGCATTGGGGATAATATTCCTATTGAAACTTTTCTTGCTGACGGAGTGATGCCAAGTAGTAATGCTCTACCAATAATTGCCATTCCAAGTACTGCTGGAACAAGTTCTGAATTAAGCAAAGGAGCAATTATTACAAATTCTTCAAAGAAATTAAAGCAAGGATTACGCGGAATAAATGTTTTTCCAAAAGCAGCGATTATTGACCCAGAAATAACGTACAGCATGCCAGAGAGAGTAACTGCTCTCACTGGTTTTGACGTATTTTGCCATGCTACTGAGACTTATATTTCTAAAAAAGCGAACCCTATTACCGAATTGTTTTCTTTGGAAGCAATTAAAATTGTAGCAAATACATTACCAAAATTGTTAAATGATTTAGGTAATAAAAAATACAGAGATGAAATGGTTAAGGCCTCAATGCTAATGGGTTTTAATTTAGCCAACTCATCAAATTGTTTACCTCACCGAATGCAGTATCCATTAGGTGTTTTCACCTCGACATCTCACCAGGATGGATTGGCTGCCTTATATCCAGCCTGGGTTGAAGAAACTTTTAATGATTCTAAAGATAAATTTTTAACCATTTTGAAAATTCTTGACAACACAATCGATTATTCAAAGGTTGACAACATTTCCGCAAAAATGATTATTCAAAAATTTCTTACAAAAATCAGACTACATCAAACTATCTCGGAAATGGGAGTAAACATTTCTGACATTGACATGTTAGCAAAAGGTGTTGAAGGAAGTTTGGAGGTTGACCCTGGGTATAATGGAAGTCAAACCATCGTTAATATTTTAAAAAATTCATTATAATATGCAAGCAGTAATAATGGCAGCTGGTAAAGGCAGCAGGATTAATCTTACAAAAAAACATCCCAAGTGTTATTTGGAAATTAATGGCAAACGATTAATTGATCACCAATTGGATACCTTAAGGTTGAATGGAATTTCAGACATCATTATGGTCGTTGGGCACATGAAAGATACCATAAAGTCAGATTATGCAAACCAAGGTATAACATTTGTAGAAAACCCTTTTTTCGGAGTTATTAATGTTCTTTCGTCTTTTTGGTTTTCATTGCCTTTTATAAAAGATAACTTCATCTACCTTCATGCAGATACCATTTTTGAGCCCGCTGTATTTGAAAAAATGATGGAATGCAATGAAAAATTAGTACTACCTGTTGATTATAAAGTATGTGGAGAAGAAGAAATGAAAGTTAATATTCAAGATGGTAAAATAATTGAAATCAATAAAACCATGTCTTCGAGTACTGCGGATGGGGAATTCATTGGGATTGCTAAAATTCATAAATCGTTAGTTTCTCACTTACAAGAAGCTTCAGATAATATCTTATTTGAAGAAAAGTATAATTCATTTTTTGAAAGTGCAGTACAAGAAATTATTAGTGACAACATTGTAGATGCAACTCCTGTTGACATAACAGGGTTAAAATGGAATGAGATAGATTTTGAAGAGGATTTTGTTCATTCACTTAATCTATTTTCAAGCTCTAAAATTAAATGAAAAAGCTTATAAGATGGGCTATTGGTAAAATAGATAATTTTTACCCAAAAAATAACACAGTTATTTTTTCTAGTTTCCCAGATTACTCTGATAACCCTTATGCACTATTTAGTTATCTAGTTACGACAGAATACGCTAAAAAAAAACAATTCGTTTGGTTGGTTGATAATAGTAAACAAGACATAAAAAAACAAATATATGAAGAATTTGGAAAAACGATAAAAGTTGAAAATAAGCTTTCTATTAGAGGCATTGGACATTACCTTTCTGCCAAGTTCGTTTTTTTCTCACATGGCATTTATGGATTCATACCATCATATAATAACAATAAAAGAATTAACCTTTGGCATGGCATGCCACTAAAGTCTATTGGTGCACTAGACTCAAATTTTAAAGGGGACAAAATAGGGCTGGATAAGCTAGTTGTAACTTCCAAAATTTTTTCTAATATATATTCGAAAGCATTCAAACTATCTGAAGAAAACATATCAATATTGGGTCAGCCAAGAAATGATTTGCTTTTTCAACAATCACATTTTTTTAAAAAATTAAAAATTAAGCAATCGTTGTTTGCGAAAACTGTTATGTGGATGCCGACATATTTAAAATCTGTAATAGGAGACATTAGAATTGATGGCAACTTTGACTCAAAAAAGATTTCAATTCTAAGAATAGAGGAACTAAAAGCATTAAATAATTTCCTTTCTTCCGAAAACGTTTTACTTATTATTAAACTACATCCCATGGATTATTTTAATAACAGAACCTTTGATACATATAGTAATATAATTATAATAAAACATGATAATTTATATAAAATAAATGAACAATTATACCCATTACTAGGAAAATGTGATGCTCTACTCACAGATTTTTCATCAGTCTATATTGATTTTTTAATACTAAATAAACCCATAGCGTTTACAATTGACAATATGGAAGAATATAAGCATTCTAGAGGACTCGTATTTGAAAATATAGAAGATGTCTTATCAGGCCCCGTCATTGACAATTATGAAGACTTACTAATATTTTTAAAAAACCTCAAAAGAGGAATTGACCATTATCAAATCAAAAGGGAAGAAGTCAACGCAACATTTAATCGCTATTCTGATTCTTCAAATGCGAAAAGAGTAGCTGATCATTTCTTAAAACCTTAGTACACCCCATTGAGATTAACTGATAACATACGCATCATTGGTAAAAATTTTTCTTATTTATCTATACTTAAGTTATTTAGCATAGCGACAAAATTTTTTTTATTTGCCTACTTACTAAAAATATTAGGGGCCGATACTTATGGTCAACTCGTATGGTCTGATTCAATTATCCAATATTTAATTATTTTTATAAATTTTGGATTTAACGTTTATGCTGCAACCCTGGTAATCAAGTTTCAAAAAAGACGATTAAAATTGAATCAGTTGTTCTCTTCAATTATTCAAATTAAAACAATACTCTTTGTTGCAAGTATTATTATTATATTTTTATTGACATCCTTCAATCTTAAAATTGGCAATGTTTCTGATTTGCTTTACCTTCTCATTCTGACTGGGATTGGAGAAATCCTTTTCCCTATTTGGTATTTTCAAGGAATCGAGAAGCTTAAACCTGCAACATTGATCGTTCTTTCTTCAAGAATAATTATTGTTATCCTTACAATAATTTTTGTTAAGGATCATACGGATGTATTGTTATATGCCTCCATATCTGTAATAGGCACAACAATAATGGGTGTAATAGGAATATGGTTCGTCATTAATAAATACCAAATTTCTTTTAAATATCAAAAATGGATTAGATTATTTTATTACATAAAAGATGCTTCTATGTTCTTTTTGGGAAGATTTATGGCTATGGCATTTACATCTATCAGCATATTTATTGTTGGTTACTATTTAACAATGGAATCTGTAACTGTTTTTGACTGGTCCTTAAAGCTAATAGCAGTTGCAGTAATTCCTTTCGAAATGCTCACTCAAGCATTATTCCCAACAATTTCTAGAACAAAAGATAAAAGGTTATTATTGAAAAGCATTTGGATTACCTTGGGGTTAAGTTTTCTAATCACGGTAGGGGTTTTATCATTCGCAAATGAATTATTGAGAATAATTGGAATAGACAATATCTCCTATGCAAAACTCAGTGTACAACTATTAGCAATCCTCATTCCATTCATTGCTGTCTCTTTTTTACTTGGTATTTCAAGCCTTGTTGCATTTGGGTTTAATAGAGAATATAACCGCACCCTTATAATTTCATCTTCGTTTTTCTTACTTGGAGTATTTACCCTTGTCTCTCTATCAGAAGTTACATTATTCAATGTGATACTACTGAGAATTTTTGCTGACATATTGTTAATGGCTCTCCGTTTAAGATATGTCTTAAAACTTAATATCTTAAGATTTTGAAAAGGGATAATGCTATTTTGTCAAAAGAGTTAAAAATGAATGTTAAAATACAAACGTTCATAGCATTCTTTATTGGTGTTTATTGCTTTACCTTTTTCCGAAGTACATTAGTATTGACCTCCCCAATCGTGTATTTTCTGTTAATTATTTTTTTTAATAAATCTATTAATAGATACGTCTTATCCATCTCTTTATTAGTGATTTCGATTTCAATTATTCCAATTATCTACTTTGATTTCAAATTTATAAATTATTTAGTTTCTATATTTTTTATTCTTCCTTCACTTATACTTCTATTATCTCCAGTCAAAGTCAAGCATATCAATATTGATAAGTTTATGAAGATATTGTCCAGTCTGTTGTTAATTGTAAACTTTTCAGCCTTAGTACAGTTTCTTAATACAGCGATTTTAAAATCTGGTAACGTAGACGACTCGTTTATAGGAATCTATGGAACATCTGGTTTAATCATGCATACATTGAGTTTAGTGAATTTCATTTTTTTTGGATACTATTATTTTGTCAGAAATAGCAGTCGTTCAAAATCAATAATATTTCTAATTTCAGGAACGCTATGTTTTTACGGTCTCGGATTTGTTATCTTCATTGCTTCATTTGTGTTTACATCTTTAAAGAAAAAATCAATAAAGTTGACACATTTTTTAGTTGCACCTATTTTAATTGTTGTTATATATGGGGTTATTAATATTCTGAACCCAACCGTTATAAACTATACATTTGAAAACTTGAGAATGATAAAAACAGGATGGCAATCATTTGACTATAACAACGAGATGTCCAGTATAAAAAACTTTGAACGCTCAGAGTTTCCTAGAAAACTTACAATGTTTATCGGATCTGCAAATCGCCTTAAACTAAATCCCGAAATAATACTATTAGGCACAGGCCCTGGCACTTACAATTCAAGGACATCTTTTCTATTAAATGGTAAGTACTCTAGTATTAAGATTTTGAAAGATAATGTTAAATCAACTCCAAAATTTGCAACTGAAGACATTTATCCTTTGTGGAATAGAAATATACTGTTCCAATACAATGATGGTACTAGGAATGAGCCATTTTCATCACTAATTGCTTTCCCAATGGAGTATGGGTTTCCAATGGCCGCTTTAGTTTTTATAGCTATATTCTTGAAATTAAAATTTTTATATAAGAAATCAAAAAACAAAGAATTTTTGATGTTCTTATTTCTTATTTTGGGTCTAAACCTTCTATTTGAGAACTATTTAGAATATGCAGAAGCAATGATCATTATTATTGTAATCTTTAAATTAGAAGAATCAAGAGATAGAGAATGAAAATACTTCAAATACATAATTCATACAAAATTGGTGGTGGAGAAGATATAGTGGTTAGAGACGAGAGAAAAGTACTCGAAGAAAAAGGAACTCAAGTAATCCCCTATTACAAGCACAACAAAATAATTGACTCTTTCAGCTTCCTTCAAAAAGCACTACTCCCATTTAGAAGTATTTGGTCTCAAAAATCATATAATGAAATAATAGAAATTATTGATTTGGAACAACCCCATATATGCCATATTCATAATGTGTTTCCTCTCATTTCACCTTCTATTTATTTTGCTTGTAAGAAGAAGGGTGTTCCAGTAGTACAAACTATTCATAACTACAGGTTTATGTGCCCCAATGGATTGTTTTTCAAGGAAAATAAAATTTGTGAAAACTGTGTACGTTCAACAGTGTTTTCATCATTAAAATCCAAATGTTATAGAAACTCGAGAATACAAACGTTCGTTATGGCTTTAAGCATTTTTATACATCAAAGAATTAGAACATTTAAGGATAAGATTGATGGCTACATTTTTCTCACTGATTTCGCTGCTGACAAATTTAAATCTCAAGGATATGACACATCTAAATTCTTTATTAAACCAAATTTTAAATCTTCTGATGCCAATGAACATATAAATAGAGAAATAAAAACTTCACAAGCACCCTATTTTATTTTTATTGGTAGAATTGAAGAATCAAAAGGTTCAAAATATTTAGAGCATCTAGCTCATACGCTGTCCAAGATTAGGATTTATGTAATTGGTGAAGGAGACACAAATTCTTTAAAAAAATATTCAAATGTTAAAATTTTAGGAAAACTGCCAAATGAACAAGTGATATCATATCTTTCCTCTGCTCAAGGATTACTTTTTCCTTCCAGATGGTATGAAGGAATGCCCATGGTGATAATTGAAGCATTTTCAAAAAGCATACCTGTGATATGTTCGAATTTAGAGAGTCTTAGTTCTATTGTAATCAATAATTACAATGGATTGACTTTCGAATATGATAATGTTGAAAGTTTTGTTGCTAAAGTTGCTTTATTAGAAAAAGACAAATCACTTAAAGCAAATTTAGGAAAGAATGCCAGACATAGCTATGTGGAAAAATACTCAATCAATCATGCTTATGAAAATTTAATCTCTTTGTACAATAAACTCTTACATTAAATTGTTTTTTTTGCCACAATAATGTTATTGTGATAAAAATTGTAATTCTTGGGCAGTAACCAAGAGATTGCTAATCCAATAATTGTAACAGGTGAGATTATGAGAGGTGTAAATATCACCTGAAAAAATCTTACTCTAAGAATGTGCTGCCACACATAAGCATTCCACATTTGAAATATGGTTTCAACATAATTTGTGCTTTTAGATATTATTATTATCTCAAAACCTGCTTTATTTAGCAAATACTTTATGCCAAATGAACTATACCTTCCAAAATCATAAGGCTGTTCATGTTCATCCCAAACAAATGGGACAGTCGCTAATAGATGGCCTCCTGGTTTACAAACTCTGTAGAGCTCATTTAAAACTTTCTCTAATTCGAATACATGTTCAAAAACTTCTGAAGAAAATATGCTATCAAAATGTTCGCTATTAAAAGGAATCTTTTCTCCATCATAAAACACATCAATAGCATCTTTTGATGATTCATTCCCGCTTTCTTCAATGTCAATTCCAATATATTTTTTCACTTTAAATAAGTTCCTGTAGGGTTTCTTTCCACAACCAAAATCTAGAACTTCTCCTTGCATAAAATTAACATTTGAAGAAATTCCTTTATGTAATCCTCGTCTAATAAAAAAAAAGGGATTGATGAAAATCCCTAGAACGCCAGGGTTGAACATTTCTTTGCGATATATGCGTTTTAATCTTTCTATCATAACTTCTCCTTGTATTAATCCTTTATCAATTATTAATTAATTAACCTAACCCTTACTTTTGCACAATACTCTATTATTGCTTTAAGGTTAAAAAAAATAGTTCCATTAAAAATAAAAATACATTCTTTTTATGACACAAAAAGCAAGTAAATTTAATATCGTAGGATTAAATATTAACAATATCAGTATAACTGATTTATTGATAAGAATAAATGAATTAATCAAATCTCAAAGACCAGGATATATTTGCTTCGCCAATTCACATATGGCAGTTGAATCAATTAAAGACAATGATTTTGCTAAGAAGTTAAATCAAGCGACATTAATCCTACCCGATGGAATGCCTATTGCTAAATCCTTTTCATTAATTCATGGAATCAGGCAAGAACGAATTCCAGGGATGGATTTTTTGCCAAAATTGCTCAATTTGTGCAATGATAATAAATATAGGGTATTTATATTGGGTTCAACAGAAGATACAATTTCTAAAGCAATAAACAGAGTTTCTTCTACATTTTCTCAAGTTACGGTTTGCGGTTTTTTTTCTCCCGACTTCAATTGCCCCTGGGACAATGAGAAGATCGTTTCGAATATAAATAATTCCAAACCTGATGTAGTCATTGTTGCTTTGGGTTGTCCTAAGCAAGAAAAATGGATGTTTAATCATTCCAGTAAAATAAATTCAGTTTTATTTGGACTGGGGGGGGCTCTACCTGTATTTGCAGGTACAAGTAAAAATGCACCCAAATGGATGAAGAATAATGGACTTGAATGGTTATTTAGGCTAATACTTGAACCTAAAAGGCTTTGGAAAAGATATTTAGTAACAAATACTTTAATTTCCTGGTACATTTTAAAACAGTATATAAACTCAAAGATTAAGTATTAATGTTCTATTTCCTTTTTTTATTGACTACCAGCATATTAAACTACAATAGTGAAATGACAGATAACTATGTTGAAGTTGAAATTAAATATGAACAAAATAACCATATTCAATTATTTGCAATTTCTAGTGACTCATTATCTTACTTTACCGAAAAACAATCATACTGGGAGCGAGTAGATAGTTTAGGAACTTTTGTTAAAGTAAGATGGACACTAAGAAATGTTGAATATAACAAGTTTAGGATAGATCTAGCGACTAAAGCTAATCAGTTAATCGAAATAAAATCAATATTAATTCATGTGAATGGCGAAAGAATAAAGTTAAAAGGAATGGATATATTAGATTTTTTTGAGCCAAATTCATTCTTAGAATTGAAAGAGTTTAGTGCAGAATCGATAGTTTTTAAAAGCATCAGTATTAATGACTTGTCAGATCCCAGCTTGGTCCAATCGAATTGGGGAATTGCAAAAACAATTGCCCCAAATACTTCAGTTAAAATTAGTATAATAAGTAAAGGAAAAGGGATGTTGACCGCAAAACTGCATGACTCCAAAGGTTTGATTTATGGCTCTTCAATTTGTATAGACACTAGTACGAGACTAATTAAATTACCTTTTTATACACCAAACCCACCCACCTATCTTTCCATAGAACCAAGTAAATCCAATGAAATTAAAGTTCGGATATTAAAATTATCCGTTTCTTATTACGACAATCAACTTTTTTGGGATCCTCTAAAAATTCAACAAGAGTTTAAGACAAATGGGGATTTCTATGCTCTTAATTATTCCCATAAAGGAATGTTTATTCAAACAAAAAATCATTATCCATCTAGCTCTTTTAAATTTTGGAACGAAAACTTAGAGTTTCACAACGACTACTTAAAGAGAATGATATACGGCTTTTGTATATTATCTATTATATCCTTTTCATTAGTCAAACTAAATAAAATCACTTTGAGCAATTTTAAATTTTGGTCAAGAATACTTCATAATTCTAATCTAAAGTAATGCTTAAACGCGTCTTTTGGGTAGCCATTTATACAGGCTCTGCACAAATTCTTTCTCTTCTGGCAGTAAATGTAGTACTTAGAAACTTGGGTGAGGAGACATCTGGATATATGGGGATAGTAGATTCTTATGTCCTCATAATGGCCACTATAATTTCATTTGGTATTCAGCTATCTGTCAACAGAAATGTAGCTAAAACAAAGGGATGGAGAAGCAACTATCAATTAGCCCAATCATCAAGAATAACGCTAGGGCTTGTTTTATTAGCGTTCGGCATAGTGAGCCTATTATATAAATGGGAGGTTTCTAAACTTATACTAATTTTTGCTCCTTTGGTTGCCTTAAATGGCGATTATGCTTTATATGGAAAAGGGCAGCCTATTACTGCGGCACGGTTATCTTTGATTCGAGTTGCATTGCCCAACCTGGCCATCATTATTTCAAGTTATTGGCTAGCAGAGTTAAGTATTTATTTCTATATAATATTTGCGGCAATAGGCTTATTGAATTCTGGTTTATGGGCGGCTAGAATAAATCACACAAATTATATTTACCCTCCTCGTAAATCCTTTTATAAATTCTATTCAAAGTATGCCAAAGTTGGCATCTTCCAACTGTCGTATGCATTAATGGTCACAGGCATATTAGCATTTGCAAAAAACTTCTATACCATTGCTGCCATTGGTCTTATCTATGGAATTCTTAAATACTTCGAAGTGTTTAAAGGCATCCTAAGAATTATTGTTCAAGCATTTTTTAGGGAATTGAAACATGATGGGGTCAACTTAAAAATTGATAAAGCAGCAATTTTAATTGGAATGGGAGCCCTGATTCCGACAGTTCTGTACCCACAGACTACTTTATTACTCCTTTATGACGATAAGTATCAAAATATCGAATTGATGCTCCCAATCTTTGGAGTAGCTATGTTAATTTCCTCCATAAAAGCATCCGCAGATATGAAACTTTTAATGCTTAAAAAGGATAATGTCAATCTGTATATTTATTTATTGGCAATAATAATTACATATAGTACTACAATTATGGTTTCCTACACAGAGTGGTACTATTTTGGGGTAGCTATTGGCATAGCTATTGGTGAGTTGGTTCTTTTAATTGGCCTAGGTTATCATCTGAATAAATTTAACTTTTTTGTAAATAGAGGCCGTTTTATTATTAAGCTTGTCCCAGTTCTTGTGGTATCTTATTTGTTAAAACTCTACTTTGGTGAATCAATTTTATTATTAGCAATATCTATTGGGATATTTGCAGTATGGTCTGTTATATTTTACCGTAATTTATTGTTCAAAACCCAAATATTAGAAAATAATTAATATGCAACTAAAGAAACTAAATAATCCACATCCTTTGGGTTATTTGCAAATGAGTCTCTTTATACTAATTGAGCTTCTGCTCATTTTTGACAAAACATTTTCTAAGTTTCATCTAATTGGTCCGTTATATCTCTATGATATTTTACTCATCATATTAACATTGGTTAGCGGATTTCTGGTTCTTAAATCCAAACTAATTGTAAAGGAGTGGTCAATAGTTGTATTAATAGGAGTTGCGGTGCTATATGTTTTATACTCCTTTTTTATTTTAAAGACACCAACAAACTATACCGTTCGTCAATTTGCCATTATTGTTTACTTATTTAATATTTATCTCATTTTCTCTGCTTTCATCAGTATCAATGCGCAAGAATATAATCTGCGGTTTTTAATCTTATTGGGGATTGGGTCTATTGTACTGCAAATTGGATTTCATGCTTATAACCTCATAACAGTTCCGGGTTATCTATCCAGAATATTTGATTCTTTTAATTATTATTCTGAGATGGGTTTTATGGCGCTTTTTACATTTCTCGCTTATATATTGGTCTATTTTGGGAAAAAAAATAAGCTTCTTATAATCATCTTTTTTTTATTCGTTATTATTTCGCTAGGGCATCAAGGATCTGCTATTATTGTCTCTTTTATCATTATAGCTTCTTATTTATTTTTAATGAGCAATTTCTTTTTTAAAAAAACTTTGCTTCTAGGAACTGCTTTCTTAGTATTCTTGATTTTTTATTCCAATTCCGACTTTTTTCTAGATCAGAACACTATGTGGCGCATTGCATTTTGGAAAACATCCTTATCTGATATTGTTTTTACTAAGCTTGGAGTACTGGGGCATGGTTTCGGGATCACCTTTACCTCATCGGAGGTATTAGAAATAATGAGAAATGAGTTGAAAGATATACGGTTCGAGACAACACCCTCAGAGCAATATTTGAGCCCAATGCACAATTCTTTTATTACTATCGCTTACCACATTGGGTTTGTATTTATGCTCTTAATTTTTGTTCCTCTCAAAAATATGTTTCTCTATATCTTAAATAGAAACAATAATACTCCTACACTTGCCAAAGACTTTTTATCTATAACACTTATTGGTTTAATAGGTTGGTCAAGTTTTCATGTTATTCTAGAGCTGCCTCATAGCTCAGCATTATTCTGGTTGGTGTATTTCAGCACTATATACGAGTTTAATCATAAGCCTAAACCCATAGCCTAAATGTGTGGAATTGCAGGATTCTTAAACTTTGACTATCAAAACGCTTATTTTGAGCATGTCAACTCAATTCAGCAACATCGCGGTCCTGATGCCCAGAGCAGTTTTCAACATGAAAATGTTAAGCTATTTCATCAAAGGCTATCGATTATAGATATGAGTGATGCAGCTAATCAACCTTTTGAGAAAGCTGGGTTAGTGATTGTTTTTAATGGTGAAATCTATAATTACAAAACGTTAAGAAAAAAACTGTCGGATGAAGGTGTATCTTTTACAACCACTTCAGATACCGAGGTATTATTAGAACTTTACAGAATCAAAGGTGCTGACTGCCTCCATGACCTAGAAGGCATGTTTGCCTTTGCCATCTATAATAAGCAATCTAGAAACCTTTTTTTAGCTAGAGACCCATTCGGAATTAAACCTTTCTTCTATTACTCAAGTGGAATTAAGTTTGCTTTTGCTTCCGAACTAAAAACACTTGTTAAAGCTCCAGGAGTTAACAAAGAAATAAATTTAAACAGCCTAACAGCTTCATTAAATTATTTATGGATACCTGGTAACTACTCTATGTTTTCTTCCATAGAAAAATTGCCTGCAGGTTATTATGCCAATGTAAGCCCTAAAGGGGAGTTTGAATTAAAACAATATTATAAACCATCAACGTTAATAAGTTTTTCTAATGAAAGTGAAGCAATTGAAGCAATAGATTGTGCACTCCAAAACTCGGTGAAAAGACATTTAGAAGCTGATGTCCCAGTAAGTGCTTTTTTGAGTGGTGGATTAGACTCTTCCTTGCTTTCGGTCTTAGCTCATCAGCATCAACCACTTTCAACCTATAGTATTGCCATAAGCCAGCAAGATAAGGCAATTGAGCAAATGCCAGATGATGCTAAATATGCTCGGATGTTAGCCAAGCAACATGGGTTTGATCATCATGAAATAAAAATTGAGCCTGCAATAACTGATGAGCTTCCAAATATGGTTTACCACCTAGACGAACCCATTGGAGATCCTGCAGCAATTAATACCTATTTGATATCAAAAGCTGCGAGAGATAATGGGGTTAAAGTGCTATTATCAGGAATGGGAGCAGATGAATTATTTTTTGGTTATCGAAGACAAATGGCAACACTCTTAGCCTTGAAATATCAGAGTGTACCAAAACCGATTAGATCTGCCATAGGGCTAGTAGCAAATTCATTGCCAGTAAAAATTGGCAATAAGGGAATAAAACCTGTACGATGGGCACAGCGATTTTTAACATTTGCTAATCTTTCTCCTTCAGAAGCCTATCAAAGAAGCTATTCCTATTACGACACTAAAAATCTAAATACCCTTTTTAACCAAGATATATCGGCTCAAATAAACAAGATTGTTTCCTCTCATACTACTTTATTTAATGAGACTTACGCACCCGATGATTATATTAACAAAATGTGCTACACCGATATGCATTATTTTATGCAGGGATTAAACTTAACTTATACTGATAGAGCCTCAATGGCTGCCTCCGTAGAAGTAAGAGTGCCATTCATAGATAAAGAAGTTGTAAATATTTCCTTGTCGATAAGGGGAGATTTAAAATTTAAAAACAGAACGCAAAAATACCTTCTTAAAAAAGTAGCTGAAAAGTATTTACCCAAAGAAATTATTTATAGACCCAAAGCCTCTTTTGGTGCTCCCATTCGAAGCTGGATTTCTGGGTCACTTTCACCCATGGTCAATGACTTATTAAATTCTGATTCAATTCAAAAACGTGGTATTTTTAACCCTACATTTGTAAGTAACCTGATTAAGGAAGACAAAGAAGGCAAAAAAGACAATGCGTATCAAATTTATCAGTTACTTACTACAGAACTCTGGTTTCAGCATTTTGTTGATAGCTAGTATATTATCTTCTTGTACCTCTCATGAAATAAGGAATCCTGGTCTGATTATATCACCCAATAAGGAATTGCCAAATGACTGGATATTAGAAGTGAACAATAATTTTTCAGTATCTAAATCAAACTTTAATTCTACTGACAAAATTTTTCTAAGCTCTAAAATTTCGGGTGAAGTTCTATTTAGTCAAACATTAACTTTAGACTCAGGCGACTATTTTTTAAGCGCTAAATATGATGTTGAAATCAATAAAGGTGAGTTTTATATTGAAGCTGATGGTATTGCTGGGATAAGCTTACAAACTTCTGAATCTACTTGCCTAAGGAGAATTTTTTCTTTACCAATTAAAAATAAGAAAGAAGTTAAAATAAAATTTGGCTTTATTAATGGTTCAATAGGAAATGCACTGGTAGATACTATCATGATTAAAAAAGTAAATTATAAGATAACCTCGAATAGAGCTAATAAGAATAAAATAAAATTAATTGCAGAGAACCTATCTTTATCCCTTTTGGCAGATGAGAGTCTAGACCAAAACATTAACCATTTAGCAAAAAGTATTAATTCTGCGTTTCTATCCAAAAACAATTCAGAAAGCCATTATTCAGTATTAACGTATAGCTCTGATGTTTTTAAGGATGAGTTTACCAATTACTTATCAACTTATATTAATGACGATAGTGTGAGAAATTCTTATTGTCAAAAATCAAGCTTATCATTAGATGAATTATTAAGGTTATATAATATTCCTACTCGACAGTTGCATTGGCAAATTAATTGTAGTGGAATCCATCAATTTTTAGAATACTGGAATGCTTACGATAATAAATGGAAAATTATTGATCCATATTATGGAATAAGATATAAAGATGTTGAGGGAAATGATTTAGGCTTTGAAGAAATTGAAAGATTGGTAAGAAAAGGAGAATTTAGTGCTACCAATATTGTTCGGCAGGATATTGGAAGATTGTACTATAGTGAAAGTGAAATATTATCTGGTTGGATGGATACAGGTTTGGCAATAAACATAATCAATTAGCGATGAAGCAAGTAGTTCAAAGTTTTAAAACAGGTGAAATGGAGGTAAAGGAGGTGCCCTTACCTCAGCTTCAATCAAAATATGTATTAGTAGAAAATGCTACTTCATTGATTAGTGCAGGAACCGAAAGAGGTACTGTTAAAGTTGCCAAAGCAAGCTTAATTGAAAAAGCTAGACAACGACCAGATCTTGTTAAGCAAGTTATTCAAAATATGAAAAAGGAAGGTGTAAAAGCCACCTTCGACAAAGTAAAATCAAAACTTGATTCGCCTAAGGCACTGGGCTATAGTACAGCGGGTATTGTAAAAGCTTCTTTAGATTCTAATAATTTATTTAAACCAGGTGATCGGGTTACTTGCGCTGGCCAAGACCTAGCCTCACATTCAGAAGTTGTTGCTATTCCTCAAAACTTAGTAGCTAAAATACCTGATAATGTGAGTTTCGAAGAAGCCGCATTTACAACTGTAGGTGCAATTGCATTACAGGGTGTAAGGCAAACAGAACCTCGTTTAGGAGAAAACATTTGTGTTATAGGTTTAGGATTGATTGGCCAAATTAGCTGCCAGCTTTTAAGAGCTTCTGGCGCCAATGTATTTGGGATAGATTTAAGCAACAAATTGGTTGATTTGGCCAACGAACACTCCTGTGAAATTGCTCAAAATAGACAGAATACTAATCTTTTAGAAAATTGCTTAAATTTCACGAAAGGCCACGGATTTGATAAGGTGGTGATAACCGCAGCTACTTCATCAAACGATCCCATAGAGTTATCAGCAGAAATTGCTCGTAAGAAGGCATCCGTAATAATGGTTGGTGCAGTAGGCATGAACATTCCGCGAGACCCTCATTTTTATCGGAAAGAATTGGATTTGAAAATGTCTTGTTCTTATGGTCCCGGTCGCTATGACACTTCCTATGAAGAGCTAGGTCAGGATTATCCAATTGCTTATGTAAGATGGACAGAGCAGCGCAACATGGAGGCATTTTTGAATGCTATATCAAAAAAGCAGGTAAACTTAAAACCACTTATAACGCATCAGTTTACGATTGATAAGGCATTAACTGCCTATGAAATGGTTATTAATCCTGAGGCGGAATTTAACCTTGGCGTATTATTAGAATACCCGGAAAGATCTGCGAAATTTGACTCGCCTAAAGAGCAGAAAAGGATTGTTTCAGACCCCACAAAACCTAATGTTAGTTTTATAGGGGCTGGTAGCTTTGCACAAAGTTATTTAATACCAAATATTATTCCAGCAGGAGGAATTTTGCATGCGGTTGCTACAGGTAGGGGTATAAATGCAGAGCATGTTGCTAGAAAGTTTGGTTTTGCTAAATTTGAATCAGATCCTAAAACCATTTTTGAAGATACAAATTCCAACACAATTTTTATTGCCACAAGGCATAACACCCATGCCAGCTATGTGGTAGATGCATTAAATGCAGGTAAACATGTTTTTGTTGAAAAACCATTGGCGCTTTCTATTGAAGAACTTGAAAATGTAAGACAAGCTTATACGGCATCTAACAAATTATTAATGGTTGGCTTTAATCGGAGATTTTCGAAAGCCGCCCTTTTAGCAGAAGCCCTTTTTAATTCATATCATGGCCCTTTGGCTTTTAATTTTAGAGTTAATGCAGGCTCATTGCCTGCTGATCATTGGGCACTAAATAATGAAATTGGCGGTGGTAGAATAATTGGGGAAATTTGTCACTTTATTGACTTGATGCAGTATTTTTCTAAATCAATTCCCAAAACTGTTTACGCCCAAAGTTTACCGGGTACAAGCGAGGCGAATACAAATTCCGACAATGTTTTTATTTCAATTACATTTGAAAATGGTTCGGTTGGCAATATTGCCTATTTAGCAAACGGAGACAAAGCGTTAAAAAAAGAACACCTCGAGATTTTTGGCGGGGGCAACACTGCTATAATTAATGATTTTAATAGTGTATCTCTTTATCAACAAAATAAATTAAAAACAATAAATACTTCTGGTAAAGGACAAAAACAGGAGGTCACCAAATTTCTGCTCGCAATAGAAACTGGAAATGATTCGCCCATTCCCTTTGATTCTATTTATTCTACAACGGTCGCAACTTTTAAAATTATAGACTCATTATCTACTGGGTTACCTCAATACTTATGAGTTTCAAAAGTAACAAGATAATTTATTACGCTCAATTGCTCGTGATTGCAAGCTTGCCTTTTCATTTTTTAATTAGCAGTTATGCAATTGGACTTTTGCTCCTTTTGTTCCTTATAAATATAGCTTCGTCATCTTCGTTTAGAAACGAAATCACAGTCGGTCTGAAATCAAATAGAATAGCTCAGTTTATAATTGTTTTTTTTATATTGTTTCTTTTATCATCAATAATTCACGTGCCTGCTACAGGCCTGAAATTTTCAGTACTTGAGAAAAAGATGTCTTTCTTGCTGTTTCCTTTACTACTTGCCAATACCTATAATTATGGGTACAAACAATTACACACAATTTTTAAAGTATATGTTGGCAGTGTATTGATAAGTACCCTAATTGCTCTGGGGTTGGGGGTTTATTACACCATAACCACTGATAGCTTGTATTTTTTTGATGTTGATAAAAGCGTACTTTTTAATAACTTCATGTACCATAGATTGGGCTCCTATGTGGGTATGCACGCTGTTTATTTTGCCGAGTATGTATTATTAGCATTTATTCTTTCCGTAAGTTACTCGTATTACCACTTTTCAAATTGGAACTTTAAATATCGGCTTCTTTCAATAAGTTTGGGACTATATTTTATCGGGATTATTTTTTTATTAAAATCAGCAGCCATCCTTCTTATTTTGATGGTTATAATTGCATTGTTCATTATTTACTATCTTTTTAAGTCTAGGAATGCTATTAGTACAAAACTTAAAATAATTATTTTTATCATTGGAGCTATTCTTGTTTCATCATTGACTTATAGAGCCATAAGTAAAATCGGATCAAAGGCTGATTTTTTCACCTATGATTTATCTGAGCCAGGTGGTGGAGAATGGAATGGAATAAATCTACGCCTTGCCAAATGGCATGTAGCCAAAATGGCTATAAAAGATCATTGGTTATTGGGAGTAGGTCCTGGGAACACTGTTACCACTTTGGATAAATATTATGAAAAGGTTGGATTTAATTATGCCCTTCAATTGCATTATAATCCTCACAATCAATTTTTGCATACTTTTTTAACGATAGGTATATTCGGTGCGCTACTGCTCGTACTTATTTTTATTATTGCAATAGTTAAAAGTATAAAAAAAGGAGATTCAATCATGTTTTTGTTTTTAATTAGCTTTCTTCTTTTTTCAATGTCAGAGTCAACCCTTGCAGTTAATAAAGGCATTGTTTTCTTTGCATTATTTCTAAGTCTTTTTTCTTATCTACCTAACAAAACGAGCTATTATTTGAATGAACAATCTAATAAAAAATAGCTTTTTAAAGTTTCAAAATTACCTTAATGAGAAACCTCTAGATAAACGTTTTATTGGGGTTGACCCTTTTGATGGACTTAACAGTCCAATTATTAAAAACACCTGGTTAGGTAAAAGCAGGTTACTCAGGTTGATATTTGTTCAGTTTTTTAAAAGAAGTCCGCTGAATTTTAGAAAAATAGTTGGGATAAAGGAAACTGAAAACCCTCAAGCCTTGGCAGTTTTTTTGTCCGCTTATTGTAATCTTTATCGTTTAAAAAAAGACGAAGCACATTTAAAGATAATTGATTATTTAGCAAATAGAATTATTGATTTGCGATCAACTAACTGGTCGGGGGCATGTTGGAGTTACCCATTTGCTTGGCAAGCGAGAGCATTTTATCAACCAGAAAACACCCCGCTAATTATACCAACAGCGTATTGCTTTAATGCTTTATTAGATGCGTTTGAAATAACTGAAAATGCAGAATATCAAAGGATTGCATTGTCTTCGGCCGAATTTGTTTTAAACGACCTCAATAGGGCCTCTGAAGATAATCTGTTTGCATTCTCTTATTCACCAAAAGACAATTCAGTTGTATATAACGCGAGCCTGATGGCAAGCCAAGTGTTGGCTCGTAGTTACAAACTTACCAACAAGATGGTTTATAAAGATGCTGCTCGATTGTCAGTTGAATACTGTGTAAATAAGCAAAATGAAAATGGTTCTTGGACTTATGGCAACGCATCCTTTCATCAATGGATAGATAATTTTCATTCGGGCTATAATCTTGTGTGTTTAATGGATTATAGAAATTTTTGTAATGATAAGCAATTTGACTTGGCTATAGAAAAGGGTTTAAAATATTACCTCAACACTTTTTTTACTGAAAATGGTTTTAGTAAGTATTTTAATAATAAAAGTTATCCGCTTGATATCAATAATGTAGCCCAACTCATAATCACCCTTAATAAATATCCTAAAATTAAAGAGTATGAGGATTTGATAAATAATGTAATGCTTTATGCTATTAACAAAATGCAATCAGTTGAAGGGTGGTTTTATTATCAAAAATACAGGTTCTTTACTAACAAAATATGTTATCTAAGATGGTCAAATTCGTGGATGTTCTATGCTTTTTCACTACTTTCATCAAATGACGAGTCGTAAGGTAACTTTATTTAATGTGGAAGTTGATGCGCTCACAATGATTGAGACAGTTCAGTTAATCGATGAAAGCCTAAAATTAAAAAAACAGTTGGTTCATAATTGCATAAATGCCAACAAAGTGGTATTGATGGAAAAGGATGCTTTTCTCAGAACCAGCCTAAATGAAGCGGATATAATTAGTGCAGATGGTCAGGCGGTTGTCTGGGCGTCAAGGCTGCTAAGGCAACCACTCCCTGAGCGAGTGCCAGGCATCGATTTAATGGAAAACTTAATAGAATTATCAAATCGAAGAGGTTATAAGGTTTTTCTATTTGGGGCCACTGAGGAGATCGTTAAAAATGTATGTACCCTTTATGAAAACATTTTTAACAAGGGCCTTGTTGCTGGGTTTAGAAATGGTTATTATACACAAAAGGATGAATTGGATATTGTTGCCCAAATTAATAATTCAGGAGCAAACATGTTATTTGTTGCTATCCCTTCACCTCAAAAGGAGGTATTTATTAATAAGTACAAACATCAGCTTCCTAACGTAGGGTTATTAATGGGTGTTGGAGGTAGTTTTGATGTAATATCAGGTAAAGTCACTCGTGCGCCTCGCTGGATGCAAAATAATGGACTTGAATGGTTGTTTAGACTTATTCAAGAACCCCGAAAAATGTGGAAACGATATTTGATTGGAAATTGGATTTATATTCGCCTGACATTTCGTGCATATTTATCCAATAAATAATTAAACCCTTTCTATTTTTGCTGCTGCGATGAGCTTAGATTGAGGTTACATAAAACCTTTATCCTACATTAATTAACCAAATGATTCGTAAAAACAATATCAAGCAGAAATCCATTCTATTATTAGGGGATTTTATTAGCCTAAATCTAGGCCTCTTTTTAGCTGCTACTATTAAGTTTTACAATGGTATTGAGTATCATGCTAGTAGCTACCCCCAGTTTTTTATTGCCTTCAACATAGTTTGGTTTGTGCTGGTTTGGATTTCGAGAGGTTATGTTATTTTAAGAGCTGATACAATTCCTTCTAAAATTTGGAAAGTACTCAGTCTACTTGTTTTGCACGGAATGGTAATTTCAACACTCTGGGTTTCCTTAAAAGCCTACTATTATTCCAGAGAGTTTCTATACCTTTCTTACGCATTTATTATACCCCTATTAATTACTTGGCGAATTGCATTAGTGTCCGTGTTGAGAGTTTATCGAAAACATGGCATGAACTATCGAAATATTATAGTTTATGGGTATGGAGATGTGGCAACTGAGTTGGTAGCTTTTTTTAGATTACACTCTGAATATGGATATAAGTTTAGAGGATATTTTGATGACCAAACAAATACTGTTCAGATCAAAGGAAAATTTGAAGATATCAAAAACTATGTGATTAATAATAAAATTGATGAAATATATTGCTGCATTCCCTATGTTGACTATGCAAATATTAGAGAATTGATAGATTTTGGTGATGAATCTTTAGTAAAGATAAAACTGTTGACAGATTTTAGAGGATTTGCCTCTAAGGGAATTGAATTGCAACGCTATGAGCACATTCCGGTATTAAGTGTAACTAGTACTCCCCTCGATGATTGGAAGAATCGATTTGTGAAACGCATTTTTGATATTATTTTTTCATCCTTTGTTATTGTTTTCATTATTTCTTGGCTCTACCCACTAATTGCTATTATAATTAAATTAGGTTCTAAGGGCCCCGTTTTTTTTAAACAAAAAAGGACTGGCCTTGACAACGATGAGTTTAATTGTTACAAATTTAGAACGATGAAAGTCAATAGTGATGCGGATGCCATGCAAGCAACAAAAGGTGATATGCGCGTAACAAAATTTGGAAACTTTTTAAGAAAGACTAGTATCGATGAGTTACCCCAATTCTTTAACGTATTAATCGGCAACATGTCCGTTATTGGTCCTCGTCCTCACATGATTAAACATACGGAAGAATATTCCAAAAAAGTAGATAAATTCATGGCTCGCCACCTTGTTAAACCTGGAATAACAGGCCTAGCTCAAGCTAAAGGATTTAGAGGCGAAACTAAACATATAAAGCAAATGCAAAATAGGGTTAAAATGGACCGCTTTTATGTCGATAATTGGTCCTTATGGCTAGATGTGAAAATTTTATTAATGACTATTATTTCCATCATTAAAAGTAATGAAAATGCCTATTGATCAAATTCTTATTTTTCTTACTTCGTTTGTATTAGGTCTTAGCCTTTACCCTGTTTTTATTAAGCTTTATTCCAAAAATAACATCATAGACAAAAGAGACATTCGTAAAATTCATCTAAATGAAGTGCCAACAATGGGTGGAGTGCCCATTTTTATTGCCTTTTTAATTTCAACCTTTATTTGGATCTCATATTCTGAATTACAAGAAAAACATTACTTAATTGGATCATTAGTCTTTATTTTTTTTATTGGCCTAAGAGATGATTTCGTTAATCTTAACCCAATTACAAAATTGTTAAGTCAAATCATCCCGGCAGTAGTTATATTTTACTTAGCAGGGATAAGTATTAATTCATTATATGGTCTTTATGAAACAGCAAGCTTTCCTATAATCATTAGCCTCCCCATCACTGTTTTTACAATAATTGTGATTACTAATTCTTTTAATTTAATAGATGGGTTAGATGGTTTAGCAGGAACAATTAGCTTAATTGTATTAGCCTTTTTCGGATCTTGGTTTTCTTTAAACGGGCTCCATTCTTTCGGGCTATTAATGTTCGCTATGGCCGGATCAATACTGGCATTTTTAAAATATAATTGGCAACCTGCAAAAATTTTCATGGGAGACACAGGTGCCCTCCTTATTGGATTTTTCTTTTCTGTTATTACCATTGAATTTATAAATGTTAATCATTTGCTTCATAGCGATAGCCTATTAAAATTTGAAGGAGGAATATCAACTGCTGTTGCAATATTAATAATTCCTCTATTTGATACTTTGCGAATCTTTACTATCCGTGTTATTAAAAAAAGGTCTCCTTTTTCAGCAGATAAAAATCATGTACATCATGTCCTCCTCCGTTTAGGTCTTTCGCACTCTCAAACGGTAATTATTTTAGGGATCACCAATCTAATTTTTATAGGATTAGCAATTATTTTTAGATTTGTTGGAGATATTATTCTATTACCTGCTATGCTGTTTATTGGTCTTATTCTTAGTCTGCTGCTAGATTATTTAATAATAAAACAAGTGGTTTCTAAGAAAGGGAAAAATCCTCATTCTTTAATGGAAATAATAAAGTCTTCAAGGAAGGCATCATAAGTAAGTTCAATCAGTCTTTTTCTTTATTTTTGCACCATTCAAATTAATAGCATGGTAGATATCGATAACCTCAAAGACGAAATTCAAAAGTTTAAAGCCTCCTCTCAAGAACAGCTCGAGGCTTTTCGCATAAAATTTATTAGCCGAAAAAGTGTCATTGGAGAACTTTTTGGCAAAATGAAAGAAATTCCTAATGAAGATAAAAAAGCATTTGGATTACATATTAATGAGCTCAAAACTCAGGCACAAGATAAATTTCAAGAGTTAATATCGAATTTAGATTCAGGCGCTAGCTCATCAATTGACTCGAATATCGACTTAACGCTACCAAGTAAATTTGCTCCCATTGGAAGCAGCCATCCTATTACTATTATTAGAAATGAAATAATTGATATCTTTTCAAAAATAGGGTTCAACGTTTCGGAAGGGCCAGAAATTGAAGATGATTGGCACAATTTTACTGCCCTAAATTTTCCTCCAAATCACCCAGCTCGAGAAATGCAGGATACTTTCTTTGTTGAAAAAGATCCTGACATTGCGCTCCGTACGCATACTTCCTCTGTGCAAATTAGAGTGATGGAAAACGAAAAGCCTCCTATTCGAACATTATCGCCTGGAAGAGTTTTCAGAAATGAAGCTATTTCTGCGAGAGCTCATTGTATTTTTCATCAAGTGGAAGGCTTGTTTATTGATAAGAATGTAAGTTTTGTTGACCTCAAACAAACGATTTATTATTTCGTAAAAGAAATGTTTGGCAGTGACACCAAGATCCGTTTCAGACCCTCATACTTCCCGTTTACGGAGCCCAGTGCCGAAATTGATATATCGTGTAATATCTGTGGCGGCAGTGGCTGTAACGTTTGCAAATATAGTGGGTGGGTTGAAATAGCTGGCTCGGGAATGGTAGATCCTAATGTGCTAATAAGTGCAAATATAGACCCTGAAGAATATACAGGTTTTGCTTTTGGAATGGGAATGGAACGAATGGCCATGCTTAAATGGCAGATAAACGACTTACGCTTATTTACTGAAAATGATGTTCGGTTTTTAGAACAGTTCAAATCATTATGACAGCAATAAAAACGGTAGGAGTAATTGGTGCAGGAACCATGGGATTAGGAATTGCCCAAGTTGCCGCAATGGCTGGTTACCCAACAATATTATTTGACACAAACCCTAGCACAGTTGAGGTAGCTTTTAATACTATCGAGAAAAACTTAGATAAAGGAATTGAAAAAGGCAAAGTTGATTTAGAATTAAAGCAAAAAACGTTACGTAATTTAACTGCGGCTAATGAATTAGCCCAAGTTAAAGCAGACTTAATAATCGAAGCTATTGTTGAAAAATTAGAAGTTAAGCAGCAAGTCTTTGCTCAATTAGAAGAAGCAAACAACGAGCATACCATTCTTGCTACCAATACTTCGTCTATTCCAATAACCCAAATTGCAGCTACCCTAAAAAGACCCGAAAATGTAATTGGTTTGCATTTCTTTAACCCTGCTCATATAATGAAATTGGTTGAAATCATTTCAGGAGCATCAACTGGTGATCGTGCGATTGAGCGCATTACTGAATTCACAAAAAAAATTGGTAAAACACCTGTAATGGCAGCTGACTCCCCTGGGTTTATCGTAAACAGAGTAGCACGCCAATATTATGTAGAAGGCCTTAAAACACTTGAAGAGAAGGTTGCTAGTGTTGAAGGGATTGATAGATTATTGGAAGCATCTGGCTTTAAAATGGGGCCATTTAAGCTAATGGACTTAATTGGTGTTGACACCAACTTTAGTGTAACAACGAGTATGTTTAATGCTTTTCATCAAGACGCAAAGTTTAGGCCCAGTCGTATCCAACAACAAAAAGTAGATGCTGGGCATTGGGGAAGAAAAACAGGAAAAGGATTTTATGAATATTAGACTCTATAACTGATCATACAGCTATTCTAGTATATTGTAAGCTACGCAAAATTCACAATGGGAAGCTTATACTTACAGTGGGATATCTTTTTATCTAACCGTCTCTTAAATCTTTTTTCTCTTACAGCTGTTCTCTTATTAACTTATCAACCGAGTATCCCTTCGCTTCCGCCTTAAAATTACGCACCAAACGATGCCTTAATGCAGGTACAGCAATTGCTTGCACATCTTCAATATCTGGTGAATATTTCCCTTTTATAATGGCATGGCATTTTGCGGCTAAAATTAATGTTTGAGACCCTCTTGGGCCAGCTCCCCATTCAACATATTCATTGGTCAGGTCAGAAGACAATTCTGAGTTGGGTCTTAATTTATGCACTAAATTAACCGCATAGCTAACCACATTATCTGTTACAGGTACCTTTCTTACCAAATGCTGGAAAGCAATAATTTCATCTTTACTCAATATTTTTTTGATAGTCGGCTCCTCGTCTGTAGTAGTAAGGTTTACGATCTTTTTTTCTTCTTCTAAACTCGGGTAATCTAAAAATATATTAAACATAAACCTATCCAGCTGTGCTTCAGGTAAAGGATAGGTGCCTTCTTGCTCAATGGGGTTTTGTGTTGCCAACACAAAAAATGGCAGTGGCAAATCATAGTGCTTGCCCGTAATTGTAACCCCCTTTTCTTGCATAGCCTCCAAAAGAGCCGCCTGTGTTTTAGGAGGGGTTCTATTTATTTCATCGGCCAAAATAATATTGGCAAATATGGGCCCTTTAATAAATTGAAATTTCCTTTCATTATCAAGCATTTCTGAACCTAGTATATCCGAAGGCATCAGGTCTGGTGTAAACTGTATTCTGTTAAACTGCAAGTCTAATACTTGAGCCAACGTTTGTATTAATAAAGTTTTAGCAAGGCCTGGTACACCTATTAGTAATGCATGGCCCTGACTAAAAATAGAAATCAATAATTGATCTACTGTGTCATCTTGCCCCACAATTTTTTTACCTATTTCTCTTTTAAGATCATTATAGGCTTTATGCAGTGCATCTGCTAATTCTACTTCATTGGTTTCAGTCATAGAGTTATTCCCCCGTTATATTACAATGTTTAAACTGGTCATCAATGTAAATATAAACTCTATCCTTTGAATCTAGAACCCATTGTTGTTCTGCTTTGCTCTTTTTCTCATTTAGCGCTGCTTGCTGAATTTTTTGCCAATCATTATTCAAATCTGCTTGATGTGGTTCAAACCGATCTTTGTAAAACACTATCCTAACGGCTTCTTTTCCATCTTGCATTCGAAAGCTTATTGGCTGTGATATAGAACCAACTTGCATGGTATCTAACATAAAAAAAACAGTTGGGTCTAATTGATCTACCGAAATGCGTTTTGCTCCTGAATTATTAAGGAAAAATCCGCCACTTGGAGCCGACATTTTATCATCAGAAAAATCCTTTGCAGCTTTTTCAAAAATAATTTCTTTATTATCTATTAAAGTGCGGATGCTATCTAACTCATGCTCGGCTTGGCCGATATCCAAATCTGACGAGGAAGGTATAATCAATATATGTCTTGACCTAAACTCATTACCCCTCCTTTCTAAAAGTTGTATAACATGAAACCCAAAGTCAGTTTCTACAGGATCTGAGATTTCTCCTACTTCCATCTGAAAACAAACGGCTTCGTATTCGGGAGCCAACTCGCCTCTTTTGTACCAGCCAGGTAATTCCCCCCCTGTTTTGGCAGAGCCAGGATCCATCGAATGCTCTTCTGCCAATGTTCCAAATTCTATTCCTCCTTCTATTTGCCTTTTTAAATCAAATAACTTACTTTCTACCTCTTGTTTTTGACTTTTTCCAATCTTAGCTATTTTAACTAATTGGGAAACTTCTACTTCCTCAGAGAAGTAAGGCAAGCTATCCTTAGGGATTCGAGCAAAAAACTTTTTTACTTCTTTGGGAGTAATAGTAACATCGGATGAAATTTGATCTTTCATTCGTTGCGCCACCATTTGGTCTTTCATATCTCCCCGCATTTCATCCCTAATATCCTCTAGCGATTTTCCATAATACTCTTCTAAAGCATCAGCCGAACCGCCCGACTGAGCGATGAAATACTGCATCCTTCGCTCTAGTTGCATATCAACTTCTACGTCAAGTACTTCAACCGAATCTACTTCTGCGATTGCTAAAAGCATTTTTGAAGTAATTAAAGTTTGCAAGACTTGACACCGAGGATTAGGCCCGCCTATGGCTCCTCTCGAAGCCATATCTAAATACATATACTCTATATCTGATAACAGAATGATATTATCATCTACTTTAGCTACAATTTCATCTATCACTTTGGGTTTAGCTTCTTGCCCATACCCTAGGGTTGATGAAATTAATATTACCGATAAAATGCTACTTATATATTTCAAATGAATTTTGCTTTTTTGCTTCATTATAAATTTCTTTCTCTAAATTTTTAGCCAATGCCACTTTACGTCTATTAATAATAATATCTACAATTTGATCTTTCACAACTTCTAACGGTGATATATCGTCTGTTTTTTTGTATTCAGATATTTTCAAATAATACTTAAACGATTCATCTGCAGCTTCAGCATATTTTCTGTTTCTTAAAAATTGAACGGTATTAGGAGTTTCAGCAAATGGAGATCCTTTTACTAAATCATCGTAATTAATCCATACCGAATCTACCAAAGTAAAATTTGTTGCCTGTGCAAAACAAAACTCTTGAAGAGATATTATATCTTTCTCTTTAGGAGATTGAATTAATCTTTTTACCTTATTTAACCCTGGTGTATTATCTGGAATTTTGATAAATTTTCCTCTAATTATATTTTGTTTAAGCGGGAAATTGTCTTGGTTAGTTTCATAATATGCTAGGATTTCCTCTTCGCTTACATTTTTATCAATATGCTCGTTAATAAAATATGTTTGATATTGATACGCTATTAAACTATATCGATAATTCAATATCTTCCTTTCCAAATCTGCTTCATCAAAATCAATTTTCGATTTAGCTTCATCAATTAATAATTGCTTCCGTACCCAGTTCTTTACATAGCGCTCAATCCAAGCTGCACTATCTGCCTCGGATGTTTCTATATACACCATTCCGTGCAAATCGCTCTCATACAAATAAGTTTCGTTAACTCTAGCAACGGGCGTAGCTTCTACTTTCTTTTCCTCTTCCTCGCTTTTAACTTGCAAAAGCTCACACCCCGAAAGAATTAAAAATACGAATGCAACAAAGAACTTAATCGATTGCCTTAAAATGTGCATATACTTTTTTTAGTTGCTTCCTATTAATTTTAATGGGATACTTCTTTCTCAATTTAGCAATCCATTTTTGATCTAAATAAGATTGATAGTCCGAAATAACTTTACCTTTTACTTCTTTAAATGGAGTATAATTAGTCACTTCAGCAGTTCGAACCCAATACCAAACATCCTCAATTTCAAAAGGAGTATCTTCTAATTTGTTTTCAAATAAGATTGCCTTTTCCCATGCTATCTCTTCTTTTGATACAATTTGCAAAGTTAATGGACTTACATTGTTTTCCTCTAAAAGTTTTGAATTATGAGCATCCCAATCTTCCTTGTTCAACTGGCTGGGCGAACTCAAAATAATTTTGTCTAAAATTGCCTTCGCATTACTAGAAAAAACAACTGTATCTGCAATAAAAGTAACATATTTACCTTTATTATTTTCATAATACTTTCGCAAACCAATACTATCATTCATTGAATGGTTCCACACCGAATCTTCCATAATCGAAAAAAGTAATATGCCATCATAATACTCATTCACTAAAAACGAAAATTCGGGGTATTTATTTGCCAAACGGTCTTTTTCGTAACTAATTACTAATGAATCTTGATAATTAGAAAGTTTTTGCTGCATTTGGGTCTTTTGATTAGCTCCACCTTTAAATGCTAATTGATTAAAACTACTTACAAATTCACCTGTAGATATATTAATATTACCTAGTTTAAATAAACGGGTAGTGTCGCTTAGTCTAAGGCTATCCATCTGCCACTTGTTATTTTTAATAACAGAAGGAGGCATTTCTAAAAGCTGCTTTATTGATGCCTCATTTTTTTGAAACCCGTTTTCTATTTTTAATGCTTTTAACATTTCCTTTTTAGGCATATCCGATCTACTATCTCCTTTTATCCTCTTTGCCAAGTTTGCTTTTTCAACCTCATAAGAGCCTAAAGGAATTTTGTTGATTAGCTTTATAATATGCCACCCAAATTGGGTTTTTACAGGCTCCGAAACAGGGTTATCTGAATTAAGCCTAAATGCCACTTCTTCAAATTCGGGCACAATCTGACCTCTTGAAAATGGCTTTATCAAGCCATTTTGACCAACCGAATTTTGATCATCAGAGTATGTCTTACAAAGCTGATTCCAATCACCTCCTACTTTTAAAAGTGAATCTACCATAGCTGCTTTTTTCTCAGCCGCCAATTGAAATTCTTTCCCATTTTTAGCAGTTGATCGGATCATAATATGAGCAACTTGCACACTGCCTTCATTGGCTCGTTTATCTTTAACTTGAATAATATGATATCCAAACTGAGTTCTTATTGGTGCAGAAACCTCGCCAACTTGTGTGTTGTAAGCTGCTGACTCGAAAGGGTAAACCATTTGAAAAACAGTAAAGTAACCCAAATCGCCTCCATTTTGCTTAGCCGAAGGATCATCCGATAAACCCTTTGCTAATTCGTTAAAATCTTCTCCATCATTTACCCTTCTTCTGATCTCTGTTATTTTTTTCAAAGCTTTAACCGTATCCGCTTGAGTTGCAGATGGTGAAACTCTGATTAATATATGCGAGGCTCTGATTTTCCATTGGTTTCTACCATAAGCTTCTCTTACTAAAGCTTCCTGTTCCTTTTTAGGGCTTAGATACGAGTCTTCTAACTGTGATTTATATTGACGAAACTCTCGCTTAAAGGCTGTCGTAGTATCATATCCAAGTACTTTTGCCTCTTTAACTTTTAATCTAAAGTTGATGTATAATTCCAAATAAGCTCTAAGACTATCTTTCTTAATATCTTCTTTAAGGTTATTTTTTGAATAGGCATAATTAAACTCTTCAGCATAATGTTTATCTGCTCCTACAGCAAATAAGTGTTTATTAGATTGAGCAAAAGTACTATGCGAAAAGGCATAGACTAGAAAGAAAAGTAAGGGGGTGATTTTGATTGATTTCATCTAAAAATTATAAAAGACGCAATTTAAGGGAAACAACTAAAACCCAGGGGTTCAGGATAAAGAATTCTAGTTAACAGCACTAAATATGTTTAATTAAACGAATAATGTGGCCATTATTACTTGGAATAAAATCTATTTTATCCATTATTTTCTGTACAAGCATTAATCCTACTCCCCCTTTTCTTTTTGTCTTAATAATTTCTCCAAGGTCTGGCATTTTATGTTTTCGCAAATCATAGCCAGATCCTCTATCAATTACTTCAAAAGTGATGTTAGTGTTGTTTGTTTCAATATATACGTCCAAGGTCTTTTCATCATTGCATTCTGCTGAGTGTATAATCACATTGGCACACACTTCATCCACAGCAAGTACGAGTGCATTTATTTCAATTTCTGAGAGAGCAGTAGGTTCTAAGTTTTTAGTCACAAACCGCCTAACACTCGCGAGGTTTTCTTTGTTGCAATATATTTGAATGCTATTCTTCATTCAAAAAAATAAGCGCTTCTGATTTTGTAGGAGTAATATTCATTAATTGATCGAGACCTAGCATCTCAAAAACGTTATGTACTTTTTCGCTTAAGCCAAAAAGTACGAATTTTTGATTAGAGCTACTAAACTCTTCTATATAGGACATAAAAACACCCAACCCTGCCGAAGATATGTAATTAAGGTTTGAGCAATCTATTACAACATTCAATTGTTTATTATCCAGTTGTTTATTCAAACATTCATCTAATTGAATGGAGGAGCTGGCATCAATATCTCCATCGATTAGGATTAATGCAATGTGGCCTTCTTTTTGAATTTCTATTTCTACCATATTATTTAAATTTCACAACTACTAAAGAGTAGTCGTCTTCCAACAAATCATTATTGCAAAAATCATAAAGGTCCTTAATAACCTTTTCTTGAATAAGGTCGGCAGTACTGCTTTGATATTGCTCTACTAATTTCAATAACCTTTCATAGCCAAACTCCTCTTTATGCTCATTTTGAGCCTCTGTTATTCCATCTGTATATAATACCAAAATGTCTCCTTCTTTATAATTTGATGAAGACTGTTGAATGTAATTCTTAAATTTCTCACCTCTTATTATACCCAGGCCCAAACCCTTATTTTGAAAATAGGCTGCTTTCTTTTCTTCTTTACTATAAAATAGGGATGGCACATGGCCAGCTCGAGCAAATTCAATTGACTTATCCGTGCTGTCTAATACAAAATACGAAATTGTGACAAAAGAGGTTTTATCTAAGCCCGAACTAATTGCCAAATTTGCCTTATCTAAAAACTCGGCTGGTGAGAGGTCCAATTGAGCCAAAGCTAAAAACACCCCTTTCATTTGTGCCATGTGAAATGCTGCCGAAGTCCCCTTCCCGCTAACATCGCCAATTATTAAAGCGATTTTAGTATCACTTATTTTAAAGCTATCATAATAATCGCCACCAACTTCATCGGCCGCAATTGTAAATGTACTAATATCAAAATCATTGTTAACATCTAATTTTAAAGGCAAAAGTTTAGATTGAACGAGCTTAGCAATTTTTAATTCCTCTTTATAACGCTCATTTGTAATTGCTTCATTGAGCATTCTAAAATTAGCGATTGAAATTGCCGCTTGGTTGGTAAAAGTTTCTATAAGCTCAATAAGCTCATGTGTAAAGCCATCTCGAACATCCTTTAGTAAATAGAGTGTCCCTTCTTGAATTTCATCAATCCAAATTGGAAAGTTTGCAATCGACCTAAAATCCCCCACTTTTAGCTTGCCAGATACCCCTGCCTTTTTATTTTCATTCGAAGCTATTTTTCTTCTAAAGCTTATGCCAGACTGAGACAAGTTGGATTTAACAACAGCAACTTTTTCGTAGGAGATTTGATCTAAAAACATTTCTTCTGAAGTTTTTAACTCAATCCAAGCGGCATCTGCCTCCACGGTTCTTACGGCACTTTCCAACAATATTTTGTAAACCTGATTTTCATTTTTCTCGGTTTGAATAGATTGGCTCAACCGCTGAAAATTTACAACTTCTTTAAGTTTTTGCTCAAAAGCAGAAGTAGTAGGTAGGTTAAAAATAATTACTAAAAGAGAAAAAATCGCATAGGACGATGTAAACACAAATGCCCCTCTTATAAACAAACTACTAGAGAGCAACGATAAAAATTCATAGGAGTCTCTATAGGTAATAAGGTTCATATAAAAATAAACCAAGTAAAGTAATGTTAATAGAAGAAGTAAGATGCTTTTCCATTTTTGTTTAAAACTTAAAAATGCCACCCATTTCATGTTGACAGATACTATTAAACCGAGTGCAACTACTACAATTAAAAAATATTCCTTCCCAGGAACAGCACTAAAATCCAATAGAATACTGCCAAAAAGGATGTATTCAAAGATGGTCCAAAGCAGCAGTAAACGTTTGTTTTTTTGATAAAGAATAAGCCTTTTCCAGACAACCAATGTGGCAATTAAAAAGGCAGTTAATAATCCTAAATTTACTAAAAAAAGCAAATCTATTACTAAAATATTTTTGATTAACTGGCTATCCCCCAACACAAGATCAAGTGAGCGAATGGCAAGTGAAACAACCGTGGTGAGCATCCCTGTTACAAATATTTTCCACAATAAATCAATCAAGTTTAGCCTATCGGCTAAATCAACTCTAGATTTATAAAAAGTAAACAGTGAAAGAACATAAGCGAAAAATAGCAGATTTGGAAGCTTTTCGCTAAATCCAGAATCAATATTATTGCCCAAGCTAAATTGATTGGATATATCTACTATTGATAAAGACAGCCAAGCCAATATCGAGAATCCTAATGCTATTTGACCTGTTAATTTTTTAGACAAAGCGTATTATTTGGTTGTTTGCTTCATAACAATTATCAATCCAAATGTACTAAAATGAATTAGTAGATTTTGCAACTTCTTTAAAGTTTGCATGTGCAACGAAGTTGTTACGAAAAGATTATCTGCTATAATTTGGGGCTTCTCTTGTAATGCTAATATCATGAGGATGGCTTTCCAACATGCCAGCATTCGTAATTTTTACAAATTTCGAATTTCTAAGTTCTTCTAAATCAGGAGAACCGCAATAGCCCATTCCTGCTCTTAAACCACCTACGAGTTGGTAAATAACTTCAGAGGCGAGCCCTTTATAAGGCACACGACCTACAATTCCTTCTGGCACTAGTTTTTTTACATCTTCTTCAACATCTTGAAAATAACGATCTTTAGATCCATCCTCCATCGCTTCAATAGAGCCCATTCCGCGATAAGATTTATATTTTCTTCCTTCAAAAATAATAACTTCCCCTGGAGCTTCTTCGGTTCCTGCCAACATAGAACCAACCATAACGCTACTTGCACCCCCTGCCAAAGCTTTAACTACATCCCCCGAAAATCGTATTCCACCATCTGCAATTACAGGCACATTTCTGCCTTTTAAGGCATTGGCTGTTTCTATTACAGCAGAAAGTTGCGGCATGCCAACTCCCGCAACCACCCTTGTAGTACAAATGCTTCCAGGGCCCACACCAACTTTAACTGCATTTGCTCCTGCATCTGCCAGTGCTACTGCCGCTTCTGCAGTAGCTATATTGCCTACAATTACATCAATAGATGCAAATTCCTTTTTTACTTGTTTGCAAGCATCTATAACACCTTTAGAATGACCATGTGCAGTATCAATACTTACTACATCAACACCGGCCTCAACTAATTTTTTAACACGAGCCATCAAATCTGCAGTCACCCCAACCGCTGCTCCAACTCTCAACCTTCCAAATTGATCCTTACAAGCATTGGGCCTATCTTGTTTCTTTAGTATGTCTTTATAGGTTACAAGCCCGGTAAGAATTCCTTGCGCATTTACAACGGGCAATTTTTCAATCTTGTGCTGCATCAAAACCTCTTCAGCAGCAGGTAGATTTACTCCTTCATTAACGGTAATAATATTGTCTTTGGTCATTACATCCTCAACCAAAATTTCCATGTCTGTAAGAAACCTAAGATCGCGATTTGTTATAATACCGATTAGTTTGCCCACCCCATCTACTATTGGAATCCCTCCAATTTTGTTCTCTTGCATAATTGCATTGGCTTCTCCAATAGTTGCCTCTTTTGGCAATGTAATTGGATCTAGAATCATTCCACTTTGAGAGCGTTTAACTTTCCGCACCTGAGCCGCTTGTGCTTCCATGGTCATGTTTTTATGAATGAAAGCAATCCCACCTTCCAGTGCCATAGAAATAGCCATCTCTGATTCTGAAACAGTATCCATCGCAGCTGAAGCAAACGGAACGTTTAAAGTAATATTTGTACTGAGCTGAGTTTTAGTAGAAACTTCTCTTGGTAAAACTTCTGAATAGCGCGGTAATAAAAGCACATCATCGTAGGTGAGTGCTTCAAAAAGGAGTTTTGTTGGGTCTAAAGACATAGTGCAAATAAGGTTCTTTATTTGCCGCACAAAATTAGGCGCTTTTACTATTAAAACTGTACTTCTACTAAATTTTAAATTTCATTTTGACAATATAAACCAAAGACAGCACGTTAGTAATCAAAAGCTTCATTTTAGTATAATTTTTTTTTATTTTTACACACTATCAATCTCAATTATATTTAAATAAAAACCAGGCATAAGATTTAGATGCAATTCATAAAACTTGGGCAAGGAAATATCCTAAGATATTTCTAATAATAAAATTACATTTTACTCGTGAAAATTTAATATTTTAACGTATTCTGTTTTTTTCCTACCTAGTATTTGCATAAATTGTGCTTTATATTATAATATTTGCGAACTCAATAACTAAAAACCTAGAAAAATAAGAAATGGAGTACAATGAATCTTACCTGAAATTTCTTGACATTTGGAATGTTTGGATTCAGAACATATCAATTGTGATAGTTGCTGGTGGCATACTAATAAGCTTAATATATTTTTTCAAAAGAGCTACTATTGGTGACCCAAAGCTGAAACATGACTACATTAATGAAAACGAAATTAATATGTTTTGGTATAGCATGCTTACGATTACAATCGGAGTGGGCTTATGGATTAATGTGTTATTTAACGAAACAGTTAAAGAAGATTTAATTTTTTTAATTGTTAGGTTATTTGTAACAGCAAGTTTCACAACCATTTTTGCCTTGATATTTAATAGTTTAATAAAAGTTTATTATCCTTTCTATGTTGAAAAGAGATTAAATAATTTACGTCATAAGCCAAGGATTAATCCTAATAACGGGAACAAAATGATTTTGGTTAGTGAGGATGATGAGGATGAATATCTAACTGATCAACAAATTGAAGAAGAGGCAAAGCATGCAGTAGATTATGATGTATGGCTTGATGAAGCAACTGGTGAAAAGAAAATTGAGAAATATGATGGTTCATCACTTGCAGTTGAGTGTCCATCTTGTGGATACAGAACTTTAAGAGTTGAAAATGAAGAAGTCATTCGAACAGCCACTGTTCACGAAGAAGGAGAACTTCTAAATTATTACAAATGTTCCTATTGTGGACATAGAGAACGCAGAACCGTTGTCACAAATAAGCTAAGAGAATCTCCTAAAGTATAATTTTAGGTTGAATTTTAAACAAAAAAAGCCCTCTAATGGGGCTTTTTTTGTTTAATCACACTTTGTAATTCATCTTTCTACCCTATATGGAAAACTCGAAGAACATTGCTTTGGTACTAGGAAGTGGAGGAGCTAGGGGAGTAGCCCAAATTGCCATTATAGAAGAACTTACCAAAGCTGGATTTACTATAACCTCTATTGCTGGGGCTTCTATTGGGGCACTTATTGGCAGTGTTTATGCAGGAGGTAATCTCAGTGGACTAAAAAAATGGATGCAAGAACTCGACTACTGGGACGTGTTTCAGCTCATGGATTTTAGCATTTCTAATAAAGGTTTTATTAAGGGTGAAAAGGTTTTTGATGTTATTGACTCCTATTTGCCCAAAGGCAATATTGAAGATCTTCAAATTCCTTATGTGGCAGTAGCTGCAGATATCATTAATAAAAAACAGGTAGTTCTAAACTCAGGAAATGTAAGAGATGCCGTTAGGGCCTCTATCTCTATTCCTACTATTTTAAAACCGGTTGAGATAAATGGCACCTTGTATGTAGATGGCAGTGTAGTAAACCCCATTCCTGTAGATTTAGTAAAACGACACACTAATGATTTGCTCGTTGTGGTGGATTTAAATGCACATATCCCACAAGATGAGGTTAAAATAACAAAGTCTCAGCAATCTAAACTAGATGAAGTAGCAAACTTATTTTTAAAGTGGCGGAAAAAGGATAAATCAAAAAACAACTTGGGACTTTTTGATATGCTAAATGAATCATTTGATTTAACGCAGGATATGCTGGCAGCTCAAATACTAAACAATAACAAGCCCGATATTCATATCAAAATATCTCGTAAAGCTTGCGATACGATGGATTTTTATAAATCAGATAAAATGTTGGCCATTGGCAAAGATGCTGCTCTAAAGGCAATAGAGGAATATCACATCAATATTCTAGCCTAGTTATATAGTTTAATTAAGGCCACAATTTCATAAGTATTCCCATTAAAATCTGTGTTTTTACTGTTGTAGATTGTTCCAACAATTTCAAATATTTCTTTTATATCAAAACCCAAATTAATTGACAATTGATCATCAAAATCTTTAGATGGTTTAAACTGCACCCCTAACAACACCCAATTTGCTATATTTAAATTTCCATTAATATCAAAGCTATTATTACTTCCATTATTTAAATAAAATAATGATGGTTTAAACTCTATCCATTCTGCAACGTGAACGTCATAGGCAATCAAAGCACTCATCATCCTTTCAGCGGCCCTCCTAACAATATTTGACCCATAGTTCATTTCAGGTTCGGTTATACTTTTTACGCTTAATCCAATAGTTAAATCTTTTAATTGATAAGAAATTCCAATATCCAAATCAAATTTGAACCTTTTATATGCACCTTGAAGTAATAATGGATCGTTAGGGTCATTGGGTCGGTAATTATTAAAATCAATTACAGAGTTGATGTGCTTAATTTCTGTTCCTACTATGAGTGTACTTTTCTCATCTAGTTCAAATTGATAATTATATAAAAGACTCAAATAAGTATCAGAAAGACTCCCAAGCTTCACGCTATAGATCATAAACCCTATTCCACTATTTAATTTGGCAATCCTATTTTCATATGCTAATTGAACTTCGGGAAAATAAACTTGATCCAAAAGATTTGATTTTCTTATACTCGTATTGAAAGTGTAGCGCTGCTCACCTACCAACCCTGTAAATGCAGGATTCACAGTTTTGTAATCATACATGTACAGATCGTACCCTTTACTATTTAACATCTGGCTAAGGCCCATGTTTGAAATACTTAAAAAAAATACACTAAATAGGAATTGCTTCATTCAGATTTACTTTTAAAAAAGTAATAGTAAGATAGCTGTAAACTTCTATTTAAAAAATCTCCTTCAAAATTAGAATTGGCTGAAGCATTAGTCAATCCTAAATTAAGTCTGGTGGAAACTCCCATTTGGATATTGATATCATATTCAAATCCTAGGCTGATTGAAACATCCAAATTATTTAACTGTCCAATGATGGTTTGTTTATCATTTGCTAATTTGTTAACAATTTTCGTGTTTATTAATACTCCTAATTGGGGCCCAATAACAAAGGATAAATCTTTCTTTTGGTATCTTAAAAGTAAAGGAAAATTAATATATCCATAATTGAATCTAATTTTAGGATCGCTTTTAGAGTGAGTGCCTTGATTTGAAAAAACTAGTTCAGGTTGAATGCTAAATTCATCATTAAGCGCTAAAAGACTCATAACACCAAACTGGTAACCCACCTTGGGTCTAACACCTTCAGAATCTCCACCAATAGTAGAGAGGTTGAAACCAACTATAAAACCAAATTTGCTTTCCTGAGCATAAGCTAAACTAACCCCCATAAAAAAGAAACTTGCTAAAAATAATTTACGCATAGGAATTTAAATAACTACATTAGATAACACAATAATACATATATAGATTTCTAATCATGGGAAGTTCTTTCTACACTATTATGGCATTAAGAACTTCCTTACCTTCCTCAACCGTTTCGATTGCTTGAATGGTTAAAATTAGTTTGCCTTTAAACTCTTTCATCTGGCATTTTTTAGGGTGTTGCTGTACAAAGGCAAGAACTTTCCCAAAAATGGGACCCGTATAATAGGCCTCCTTCTCTTGTGGCACAAAGTAACCCTTAAGCCTGCCCCCTTTTAGCATCACTTTTTCGAAGCCTAGTTTTTCTGCCGCCCATCGCAATCGAACAGAGGTCATTAATTCTATAACAGGTTGTGGCAAAACACCAAACCTATCAACTACCTCAACTTCAAATTTATCTAAGCCCTCCTTGTCTTTAATATTATCAAGTTGGGTATAAAGACTTAAACGTTCGGTTATATTTTTCACGTAATCTTCAGGAATAATGAGTTCCAAATCCGACTCAATAACACAGTCCTCGACCAGCTCACGAACGGTGTTACTTAGCTCTTCCTCAAAAAGATCTTTAAATTCACTTTCCTTTAAATCTTGAATGGCTTCATCCAAAATTTTATGGTACATATCAAAACCTAAATCAGATATAAATCCAGATTGTTCTGATCCCAACAAGTTGCCTGCTCCACGAATATCTAAATCTCGCATTGCGACTTTAAAGCCGTCTCCTAATTCTGAAAATTCCTCTAAAGTGCTTAACCTTTTTCGGGCATCGGTAGAAAGTCCAATCGTTGGGGGTGACAGTAAATAACAAAATGCCTTTTTGTTTGATCTACCCACCCTACCACGCATTTGGTGCAAATCAGAAAGACCAAACATATGCGCATGATTAATAATAATGGTGTTTGCATTTGGTATATCAAGCCCGGATTCAATAATATTGGTTGAGACCAATACATCGTATTCGCCTTCGATAAATCGCATCATATGCTTTTCAAGCTTGTGGCCTTCCATTTGGCCATGTGCTACTCCAATGCGGGCATCCGGAACCAGTTTTAAGATGATATTGCCAATTGCTTCAATATCTCTTATTCGATTGTGCACAAAAAACACTTGCCCTCCCCTTCTCAATTCAAAAGCAATGGCATCTCTAATAAAAGCCTCGTTAAAAACATGTATTTCGGTAGTAACAGGCTGCCTATTGGGTGGGGGTGTTGCAATAATGCTGAGATCGCGAGCTCCCATCAATGAAAAATGTAGGGTTCGAGGAATTGGAGTTGCTGTTAATGTAAGTGAATCAACATTTATACGTAGCTCTTTGAGTTTTTCTTTGACCTTAACCCCAAATTTTTGCTCTTCATCAATAATCATCAAGCCCAGGTTTTTGAATTTTACATCTTTATTAACAATCCGATGCGTACCAATCAATATATCTGTTTCACCTGAAGCCACCCGTTCGAGGGTTTTTTTTATGCTAGCAGGTGTTTTAAAACGGTTTACGTATTCAATATTTACAGGCAGCTTAGCCATACGCTCTATAAAAGTTCTGTAATGCTGCATAGCCAAAATGGTGGTAGGCACCAAAACTGCGGCTTGCTTACTATCTGCAACCGCTTTAAATGCCGCTCTTATGGCTACCTCCGTTTTTCCAAACCCAACATCACCACAAACCAGCCGGTCCATGGGGTGGGTTAGCTCCATGTCATCTTTTACATCTTGGCTTGCTTTTGCTTGATCGGGGGTATCTTCATACATAAAAGAAGACTCAAGCTCTGCTTGCATAAATGTATCTGCTGAAAACGCGAATCCGGGCACTTTTTTTCGTTTAGCGTACAGCTTGATTAAATCTCTCGCAATATCAGCTACTTGCTTTTTAGCTCTCTTCTTTTTGTTATCCCACTCTTGCGAACCAATCTTGTTCATTGCAGGAGGTGCGCCTTCTTGCCCACTATATTTAGATATTTTATGTATTGAGTGAATGCTTACATACAGCATGTCATCATCTTTATAAATAAGTCTTACCGCCTCTTGCAGCTTGGTTCCTGCTTTCACTTTACTCAATCCAGCAAACCTGCCAATACCATAATCGATATGTGTAACATAATCGCCAGGGTTAAGCGTTCTAAGCTCTTTAAGCGTTAGGGCTTTTGATTTTGAGTGACTGTCTTTTACTCTATATCTATGAAACCTTTCAAATATCTGATGGTCCGTATAGCAAGCAATTTGCAAAATTGGATCGATAAAGCCTGCCCGCAGTCCTTTGGCCAATGGATGAAAAGTGAGATTAGGATTAATCTCATCGAATATAGTTTGTAGCCTATCGAGTTGTTTAACAGATTCAGCGGCAATAATATTGGTTAGCCCTTGATGATCGTTTTTAGCTAATGTATCCGCTAAAAGCACAAAATCTTTATTAAACGATTGCTGAGGCCTTGCCTCAAACTCAATTTCTTGTGCTTTTACCTTGCTAAACCTATTACCGAATTCTATGATGGGAAAATTCTTGATATGTTCTTTAAGTGTAGCAGATGATTCAAATAAATCTTTGGGGTCTAATACAACTTTGGTTTGCCCCGCTACTTCGAGTACTTGATCAAAATTTTCAGTCGCCTTCTCAAAATATTTATCAACCACATCGTAAGTTAAGGCCATATCCTTAAACCAAAGCTTGGTATTTTTTGGCACAAAATCTAAAAACGATTGCCTTTCTTCCAACACCAATTTGGTTTGTACATTAGGAATGATGTTAATCGATTTTAAACTTTCTTCAGAAAGTTGAGATGTTGGGTCAAAGGTTCTGATACTTTCTATTTCATCTCCAAAAAACTCCAGGCGATAAGGTAAGTCATGGGCATATGAAAACACATCCACAATTCCTCCACGAACAGAAAACTGACCAGCCTCATAAACAAAATCAGATTTTTCAAAATCATACGTAGAAAGTAGTTCTTCTAGAAACGCCACATCAACTTGGTCTCCTACTTTGGCAGTAAACGTATTTTCTCTCAGTGATTTTTTATTAATCACTTTCTCGGTTAATGCTTCGGGGTAAGAAACAATTAGCTCACCTGTTGATGCCTTGTTATTTATTCTGTTGAGAATTTCGGCTCTTTGAAGAATATTCGCATTTTCGGTTTCATCAAATTGATAAGGGCGCTTATACGAAGTTGGAAAAAACAAGACCTCTTTCCCGCCTAAAAGACTTTGCAAGTCATTAAAAAAGTAAGCAGCTTCCTCTTTATCGTGCATTATAAAAAGGTGGTTTTGATGATTTAATCCATACACAGATGCAGCAATAACGGCATCTAAACTACCCACCAACCCTTTAAGCTTAAGCCTAAATGTGTGGTTAGGTTTGATGGCATCGGCCACACCTAAAACCAAACTGTTGTTTTTATAAAGCTTTAGAAAGTCGGTTGTTTTCATTTATAAATTAAAAGATGCAAATGTAAGGATTTGCCTGAAGAGCGAGGAATACAACTCCCTTATATCGAAGCATAAGAATTCATATTCACAAACTTAGCTATTGAACTAGTAGAAGATTCCTCGTAACTCGGAATGAAAAAACCTCTTTGATTTTCTGTTTTTCAGAATACGCTTCGCACTTGTGGCAGTTAACGCCAACCAGAAGTTAAAATCAATACCATTGCTACTCCCCAATTAATAAAATAGGATACCCTGTATCAAAACGAACTTTGCCATTTTCTACTTTAGTTTTTGTATCAGAGTAATAATCCTTTACAAGTGTGCCCTCTTCATAAATAGTTGAAACATCAATGGGGGCTATCGTCCTATCAAGTACCACCACAACTTTATCAGAAATGCTTCCGTTTTTTAATGTTCTACTGAATGTATAAGGACTTTCTACTAACATTTTATGTTGCCCTGCACCCACCGCAGGATGTTCTTTACGGAACTGACCTAGCTTACTATAGTGCGCATGCACTTGTTTTATGGTATAGTCATTTTGGCTTTTGTTTTTAGCCAAATCGACCCAATTCATATTGGTTCTTAAATTAGCATCTCCTTCAGCTCCTGCTTCAACCAATACACGTGCCGTTTCGTCACCATAGTAAATTTGAGATGCTCCAGGTGCTAATAATAATTTAGTTCCTACATTAAATGGGGTTTCCCTAAGTTTATCAAACGAATGATCGTCATCATGTGAAGCGGTATAATTTAGCAAGCCTCCTTGTTGAGAAACTCTATTACTGTATTGGGTGAAAAGAGTTTCTTCCTCTTTTTTTACATCATCTCTAAAAGAAAAGTTTATTAAACTGTTAAACCCACAATCAAAATAATTGATGGTGGTATCTCCAAAATCATAACTATCGCCAGAGTTTATAGAATAACCATACACTTCACCTACCATATAAAAAGGATTATCATCTAACTTCTCCTCTGGGTTATTCATTTTCCACTCTTCTAACGCCAATAGGGCTTCATTAAATAATTCTTGCCAAACCGAAGGCTCAACGTGCTTAGCGGTATCTACCCTAAAACCATCAACACCAAACACACGAATGTAATCAGTAAGCCATTTAATGATATAGAATCGAGGAGCACGAGGGTGGCCGGTACGCGCAAAGAAATCATCTAACTCTTGAAGTTCTTGGGTAAGACGACCCTCTTCTTCCCATTTATCAAGTAAGAATTGTGGTAGTTCAACTGGCTCATCACTTTCGGTTCTAATATCTGCCAAATGGCTTACTAAAGTGCAGGTAACGGCAGAATTGAAATCCTTATAATTACAATTAGGCCCTTGTCGTACCCAGTCTTCTGGCCAAGCACTGTCGATTTTGTTATCTGGCCCCGTATGGTTTAATACAACATCCATTAGCACTCTAATACCGTGATCGTGTGCTTTATCAACAAACTCCTTGTAATCAGCCATCGTTCCTAAGTTTGCATCGATATTAGTCCAATCTCTTGGCCAATAACCATGGTAGGCATAGGTTTTCCCGGTGCCTTCATCTACAAACCCATGAACGTTTTCAACTGGAGGAGTTATCCAAATTGCCGTAATGCCTAACCTATCAAAGTAACCTTCCTCCATTTTATTAATAACCCCACGAATGTCCCCTCCCTCGTAACTTCTCAATTTGGAACCATCTAGCTTTCGCTCATACGAGAAATCATTCGTAGTATCTCCATTCGAAAATCGATCGGTTAGCAGAAAATACACGTTGGCGTTTTCCCACATAAATGGAAAGTCTTTAGTTGATTCAATAAGAATGTCATCAGAGACTGTGTTTTTCTTTGATGATTGAGGGTTGCAAGCAACCATTAAAACTGAAATCGCAAAGATTAATTTAAACTTCATTCTTCTACTAATTTAAAAACCCGAAGATAGGAAAAATCGATACTGGATTAATTTTCGTACCCAAAAACTTTTTTAAGCAGCTCGGTAGTACGGGCAATTGGATCTTTACGTATGGCCAATTCTTCTTTTGCTACCAAAGAAAACAACCCATCTATGGCAAGGTTGTTAACATACTCTGTTAAATCAGTATCCACGGGTTCCAGCAAAGGTATTTTGTTATAAATGCCTGTTACATCTGTATAATACTTAGTAGCATTTACCGCTTCTAAAGATTGGTCAATAATAGGTCTGAAAGATTTTTTTAATTGATTTCCTGTGGTTCGCATCAAATATTGCGTTGCTGCATCGTCTTCCCCTTTAAGAATTGCCCAGGCATCATTAATGGTCATACTTGTAATGGCAGATACAAAAATAGGTGTAGCTTCTGCCGCTGCCTTTTCTGCACCCCGGTTCATAGAAAGCACAAAATCATCCACTTGCTTATTCAAACCTAACTGGCGTAATTTGGTTTCAACCTTTTTTATTGCTGGCGGAAATGGAATTTTTAAAGCTGGGTTTTTATAATAGCCGTCTGTTTTAGAGGCTAAATCAGTGCTGTACTCGGCTCCTTTTACAAGGGCCTCTTTTAGTCCATTTGTAACATCTAACGTTGTTAATTTGGGAGAATCAACTAATATATCGGTGGCCGTTTTTAAGGCAGAGCTAATCTGAGTACTCGTGCAAGCACCCATGATTAAACTAGTAAGTAACAGTAGCAGTGATGATTTTTTCATGTTGAAATCTGATAAAGTAAAAAAAAAAATTAAAAAGCAAAGTAGATAAATGGTTGCATATCTGACGATAGCACTTGGTACAAGAAAAAGGAAATAACAAAGGCAACTGCAACCTGTACATAATACGGCAAACGGATAAAGGCATTTTTATAACCGTTTTTCCAAGCACTAGGCAACCAATGAATTGCGTAGCCAATAGCCATCGTTAAAAACACCCACTTATATCCTTCCAGTACTTCTAATCCTACACCAAAAGATAAATTAGTGGTTACCTGGCTAAGTACCTGGCTAGCTATATCAAAATCAGCAGAGCGGAACCAAATACGCGTAAAAGTGATAAAGTTGAACGTAAATAGAATACCAATAAATCGGTTATACCATTTATGCTTATCCGACCAAGGTGATACCTTATTCCAGAGTTTAAAAACTACAATTCCTAGCCCATTTAGACCTCCCCAAACTACAAAGTTCCAGCTTGCTCCGTGCCATAATCCACCCAATAACATCGTCATCATTAGGTTAATGTTGGTACTTACCCATTCTCTAAAAACGGGCAACACTTTGCCAATTAAATAAACCGTGACCATTCCTGCGATAATGGCCACCGGCACCCACATACTGCCTGATAGTACAGAGATAAAAAAGACAATTACAAATAAGCTTAGATAACTAAACACTGAACCCGATCTATTACCACCCATCGGAATGTACAGGTAATCTTTTAGCCAACTTGAAAGAGAAATATGCCATCGTTTCCAAAAATCGCCCGTGCTGCTTGCTTTGTAAGGCGAGTTAAAATTTTTAGGGAGGCGAAAACCCATGAGCAGGGCCAATCCAATGGCAATATCCGTATAACCAGAAAAATCGGCATAGACTTGTAAAGAGTAGCCATATAATGCCATCAGGTTTTCGAAACCTGTATAGCCCAATGGATTTGAAAAAATCCTGTCTATAAAATTTGTTGCAATATAATCTGCCAAAAACAACTTCTTTATTAGCCCCTTTAATATCATAAACAAGGCGGTACCAAATTGCACTTTTGTTAGCGAGTATTTTTTATACAATTGAGGAACAAAATCTGCTGCCCGTACAATGGGCCCCGCTACTAATTGCGGAAAAAAGGATACGTAAAAACCAAAATCTAGTATGTTACGAACGGGTTTAACCAATCCACGAAACACATCAACCGAATAACTAATTGTCTGAAAAGTAAAAAAGGAAACGCCTACGGGAAGTAAAATTTTATCTACTCTAAAACCCGAATTAAAAAGAGTGTTTGTCCACAGGGCAAAATGATTAATGGGGATAAAGTCTGTCCCAAATAAATTATTGAAAGTATCTGTAAAAAAATAAGCGTATTTGAAATACACCAGTATAAACAAGTTTATAAAAATGCTTAATGCAAGCCAGAGCTTTTTGCTCAACACTGCTTTAGTAGCATAAATTCGTTTGCCAATTATAAAATCTGTAATGGTTGATACCAATAGAATAGACACAAAAAACCCGCTTGTTTTGTAATAGAAAAATAAGCTTATGGCAAACAAGTAGGCATTGCGAACAGATTTTTCTTTATAAATAAATGAATAGCCCGTTAAAACAAACGCAAAAAAGACCCAAAAGTATAGCCCCGTAAATATTAATGGTGTTTGCGGGTCGTAAAGCAATATGTCTCTTAGCCAGTCTATCAATTTGTTCTCCTTATATACTCGCCATAGGCTCGCTGAAAAGCATCAAAGAATAGCTCCGATTGCAACTGATAACCTTGGGAGGTAAAGTGCACTTTATCGGAAGTTGCCAAACCGGTTTTTTGCCACAATTTTACACTTCCAATGCCCCCCATAATTTCAAACAAATTCCAAACTACACCATTATTTTCTACGGCTAATTTTTGCATTGCTTTTACTACTTTATATACATTTTGATTAGGGTACCTTCTACGGTAATAACTATCATTATTAGTTATAAAAATGAATTTTACATGAGGATTTGCCTTCTTAAACCATTGAATCAGCTCTCGATAATGATCTTCGTAACTACTTTGGCTAAACCTAGTCACAGGGCCGTTGGCATCATTTATGCCTATTCCAAATATCACTAAATCTGGGGCCAGATAATCTATCTCTCTTTCAAAATCATCACACCGTAAATAGGCCGGAACACTTGCACCATTTACGCCAATGGTGTGGTAGGTAATACCATTTTCATTGGTGAGGTATTGAATGCCTCGTAAGGTAAAATGTGTTTGAAGAGCACCTGTTTTTACGACAGAAAAAGATAGCGTATCATAGGTTTTATCAAAACTATATTCAATAAACTGGCCTACAGAATCGATTTTGGAAGTTACTTTACCATAGATTGAATCCAATTGTGTGTTGTAAGAATCAATATCTAGTTGATAAAAAATACGTACTTTATCAAACCGATAATTCTTACCCTCTATATCATTAACGTATATTTTTACTTGAGATAAGCTATCAGTACTAGTAGCATTATAACCCGACATGCCCCAAGTACACAGGGTAGATTTTTTAGCGCACCTGCACCCTTCCCACTCGCCTGTATATTCCACATGAAAATCGGATGGCATATTAGAATTTGCCATATGGTACGGGAAAAAGAAGCCTCTTTCACCCCCCATACCAGGCATTATATGATCAAAATTAGCTCGCATAGTTCTTTGCAATGCACCCCCTTGCACGTGCGAACCTCCAATATGTAGAATAGACAGTTTTCCTTCTCCCAAAAACGCCATACTATCCAACTTTTGAAAAACAGCATTAAACTGAGTTGTATCTCCATAAAACTGTAGCTTATTCGCAGAAAGGTTTAGAAAAGGATAACTACCGGCATTATAATTTAATGATTGAGCAGAGACCTTTTGAATAAGAAAAGTCACTGATAATACGATAAAGAAAGCCATTCTATTCTTCATTTAATGTAGAATCAGTTAGAGTGGTCGTCAAGGTAGTTTCTAGGTAGTTAGCATAGTCTTTTTTAAGCGCCTCATAAAAAGAGGCCGCCATTTTGTTGGCGCCTTTGGTTGTAAAATGAACATAATCAGCAGCTGCTAATGAGGGCTCTGCATCCACCCATTCAGACATTGAGCCATTGCCGCCCATTACCTCGTACATATCGTAATAACTTGCACCTTGTGCTTGAGCTGCTTTTTGCACTTCATTACGGATGGTTTCTAACATGGGGTAGGTTACAAACTCCCCCTTAACCTTAGTAGCCATATCCGATGGGCCAATAACAATAAAAGATGCTTTGGGTAATATTGATTTTAAGTAACGAAGATTTGATTTGAAGTAATTCCCAAAATTTTTTGCACGCCCTTTAGTATCTATGTAAGGCACCGAGTTGCCCCCAAACTGAAGAATCACCAATCGAATCGGTTCTTCCCCATATTGCCTTTCTAATTGTGTTTTGCTAATCCCCCTAAACAAGGTGCCTGATGCTCCACGTAAAGGTATATTATCGACAATTACACCACTATTGCTTTCTAAAGAAATCCCATACACATCTGGGCTATCTAATCCTTCAAAATCGATTTTTATTTGTGAAGGGGTTGACTTGAATTTGATTTTTATCTTTCTATTAAACGTGTTGGCTTTTATAACATCCTGCAATACAACGATACTGTCAACTGTGATTGTAATTGTTACCAGTTTGGTATTACCACCTAGTAGCATATTCATTTGAGAGAATTTCTTAACACGATAAAACCCATAATTGGCAGGCTCAATTTTTAACCAAGCCTTAAGTGTATCTGTATTTTCGATTGAATCAGGTAGAGGGGCATAGCGAGAAAAGCTTGCCAAAAGTCCGTAATTACGATGTTGTAACGTGGTATCTTTCTTGCCATAGGCCGTATAACGCTTCCAATTATCAGATTTATCTTGCCTAACAGAGCTGGTGCGAATTACTTGATAGGCTGGAACTAACCCTGGACCCGTTCCACCAAACTCCTTCTGTAATTCATTGCGGATGTAACGAGTCATTCTATCTCCCTCAACTTGAGAATCGCCATAATGCAACACTCTAATTTTTCCTCCACTTACCTTTAGCTTTGTAAGCGAATTGTAAAAATTATGAAGACTTGTTTGACTAGAATCGGGGTGTTGAATACTGATAACACGTTCGTGCCTTAGTCTCGCGACTCTATCAAGGCTATCACGAAGTGCTACGGTGTCAATTCCGACAATGTTAAATAGTGAGTCTTCAATAGAAACTACTGCCAAGCTATCAGTGCCGCCAAAAAAATCATCCAATGATTCATACTCTAAGGTTATTGAGTCTGATAATTTAATTCCCTCTTTGGGAAAAGCCCACATCGCAATCATGGCTAAAAGCCCAACAAGCAATAAGAAAAGAAGTGTTTGCAAGGGGCTTCTTTGGCTCATTCTGTTTTTCTAATTTTCAATACCTGACCAGGAGAAATATGTTGGTTTATGCCATTATCTTCCATTATAACATCGGCACTTATACGCTCAAATTGTTGTGATATCCCCCAAAGTGTATCCCCTTTTTGCACCGTGTAATTCTGATACTCTCCTTTAAAAATATTTTTCGATTTTGGCTGTTTAGGAGCCTGTTTTGCAACCATTTCTTTTTGATTTATCGGCACATAAACAGTTAATTTTTGCCCTGCATAGATCCGGTCACTGCTCAGCTCGTTCCAAGATCGTATGCTCGATACTTTAGCCCGATAGCGCTGTGCGATACTCCCCAGATTATCTCCCATTTTAACCTTATACCTAATTGGTTTATACGTTTTCAAATCAGGAATATTACCCATTAATTGCTTCAATCTTTTTTCATTAGCAGCAACCAACACAATTTCATCATCCCTCGTTTTTTGCTCCATAACAATCATTTGTTTTTCAAAAACATCTTTATAAGATGTCGGAATCAACAGCTCTCCAAACATTGGATTGAAAACATTTGAAATCCACTGCGGGTTTAGGGTTCTTAAATCTGATGTTGGTATTTGCAAAAAGTGATGGATAGCTTCGAATGAAATCGTCTTCGCTGATTTAACCCTAACAAATGGTTGAATCGGGCCAACATATTTATCTTCACTTTTCTCACTATATAGTTTCTTGATTTTCTCGAGCTCTTCTTTCTTGGTTTTTAAATCGTTGTATTCAGCAGAGAAATTAATAGAATCACGCTGATACTTTCGAGCGGCCATGGGGCTTTCTATAAATATTAAATCTGCCATTTCAGCATTATATTGTGCTTTTAGATCTGTCCAGTAAGCATAAGCTGCATTGGTTGATTTTTCTATATTGAGTCTTTCATCAATGGTATTATTAATCACTAAACCATACTTTATTGCCACTGGGTAACTTAGCATCCACCATCCCTTTTCTTGATATTTATTATGTTTTGAATTCTCAAACTTTGACTTCGCAATTGATAGATAACCTAAAGTTTCAAGTTGCTGTGCTGTAATAGAATCAACGATGCCTGCTTCAACTTTTTTTATTGATTGGATTGCCAAAATAATTGCCTCTTCAGAATAATCTGTGTTTACAGCAGCATCCCTAACATTTTCTTTTTTGCTTAACAAACCAGATTGGGCAAACGACTTTACAACTCCTAAACTTAAGAGTAACCCAAAGAGTATTGCAATATGAGGTTTACTAAATACCATTAACCATCAAATTTAAGATTTGTATTAGTTACCACAAGCAGTAATTGTTGATTTTAACCGATTCTTGGTTAATGATGTTGCACATAATTCTCCCATTTTTCAAGTAGTTCTTTAAAATCATCAGGTAACTCAGAGTCAAATTGCATTTGCTCTTTGGTAATTGGATGAATAAACCCCAATGATTTAGCATGTAGTGCCTGCCTAGGAATAGCCTTAAAGCAATTTTGCACAAAAGCCTTATACTTAGAGAACCTGGTTCCTTTTACAATTTGATCTCCCCCATAGGTGGCATCATTAAAAAGGGGATGCCCCAAATATTTAAAATGCGCTCTTATTTGATGCGTTCTGCCTGTTTCTAAATTGCACTGTACTAAGGATACATACCGTAAATTCTTGAGCACTTTATAATGCGAAATAGCTTTTCTCCCAAAATCTCCTTCAGGGAAGGCCGCTGTAACTCTCCTATCTTTTAAGCTACGGCCGAGGTTAACATCAATGGTTCCTTCCTCTTCTTTGGGCTCGCCCCAAACTACTGCGTAATAGGTACGCTCTATGCTATGATCAAAGAACTGTTTGGCTAAACCTGTCATGGCCTTTTCGGTTTTAGCAATCACCAATAAGCCCGAAGTGTCTTTATCTATTCGATGCACCAAACCTGGTCGACCCTCGTTGCCTTTCATTTCTGGCAGATGCGTAAAATGCCAAACCAAGGCATTTGCTAATGTTCCACTCCAGTTGTTGTGGGCAGGGTGCACTACCATTCCTGGAGGTTTATTTACTACCAAGAGATGCTCATCTTCAAACACAATATCTAAAGGAATATCTTCCGGAATTACTTCGGTATCTCTTGGTGGTTCGGGTAAGGCAACCGTAATCACATCCCCATCTCTTACTCTATAATTTTGCTTTACTGGCTGATCATTTACCAATATATGCTCCTCTTTTAAACCAGACTGAATTCTGTTCCGAGTTGCTCCAGGCAGTTTAGCTAATAAATATTTATCGATTCGCAATAAACCTTGTTTAGGATCTACCGTAATTCGGTGGTGCTCGTAAAGTTCATCTGATTCAATTGGTTGCTTTTCTGACATAGGCTGCAAAGATATATTTTAAAGTGTTACCACAGAGGCGCTAAGACGCTAAGCTTTTTTTGACGTTACTACTCAGCTGGAAAAATGTTGCCACAAAGACTCCAAGGCTCTAAGAACCACTAAATAAAGTTATTAGAAGAATTAAAACCTTAGTGAAACTTTCTGACTTCGTGTCTTAGTGGCTAAAAAGGGTGTTTTAGTAGCTGAGTAGTAACTTTTTGAAACTTAAAAAATTTGCAGTTAGTTTTACACAATGGAAAAGGAGGAGTACAATAAGCTTTCTAAAGAAATACTTGACGCATCTATCTCGGTTCATAAGGAAATGGGGCCAGGCTTGCTTGAGTCTGTGTATGAAGCCTGCTTGGAAAAGGAACTAAAACTAAGAGAAATTACAACCAAGAGCCAAGTTCGGTTGCCTCTATTTTATCGAGGAGAAGAGCTATCTAAAGATTTTAGAATTGACCTCCTCATTGATAATGAGATTATTATTGAAATAAAGGCAGTTGAAATCATTTTGCCAGTTCATCAAGCACAAATTATTTCATATTTAAAACTTGCAGACAAAAGATTGGGTTTTCTTATTAACTTTAATGAGCCTCTTTTAAAAAATGGATTTAAAAGATTTGTAAATGAATTTTAAAATTTTCTCTGCACCTCAGCGACTCAGCGGTTACTAATTTTTATGCTTGTTCCACAACAGAAACCCACATTAGACCCTATTGATTTAGAAGTAAACCCGCATAATATAGCTGTTGATTTGCTCCGTATTGATAAAATTCATAAACACGTATCAGGCAATAAATGGTTTAAGCTAAAGTATAATTTACTAAAAGCTAAAGAAGAAGGGCACACCACTTTATTAACTTTTGGTGGAGCATTTTCGAACCATATACATGCTACTGCTGTGGCAGCAAAAGAAACAGGGTTTAAATCTATTGGTATTATAAGAGGTGAAGAAACATTGCCGCTCAACCCAACACTTCGCTTGGCTGCATTTATTGGCATGGAATTACATTATATAAGCCGAAGTCTATATCGCACCAAAACTGAGCCTGAATTCTTAAATGAGCTCAAGCAAAAGCATGGCAACTTTTATATGATTCCTGAAGGTGGAACCAACCAATTAGCAGTTAGAGGAGCAGAAGAAATTTTGGAGGGCCATTTAACCACTTCTTATGATTACGTGGTAAGTGCTGTTGGCACAGGTGGCACACTTGCGGGGCTAATCAGTAAGCTAAATGGAAGTGCAGACGTTGTGGGAATTTCTTCATTAAAAGGAGATTTTTTAGACACCGAAGTCCACCAACTCTTAAAATTAGTAAATAAAGAACTTATCAAAAATTGGAAAATAAGTTACGATTACCATTTTGGCGGTTATGCGAAACACTCACGTGAACTCATTGCATTTATTAATAATTTTAAAATAGAACAAGGCATTGCACTCGACCCAATATATACAGGTAAAATGATGTATGGCATTGCTGATATGGCTGCTAATCGAAAGTTTAAAGAAAACAGTAAAGTACTTGCGATCCATACAGGTGGGCTGCAAGGTATAGATGGTTTTAATAATCGATTTGGGAAGTTGATTTATTAACTCCCCCCCTTACAAGTCATTCCGAAGGAATCTTAGCCATGTAGCAGATTTTCTAACTGGCTAAGATTTCTCCGTTGCACTACGAAATGACGCACAGAATCAAAACTTAATACCTACTCCAAGACGAACTTGCAATCTTTTACTCCATCCGTAATAAGCATATGTAACTCCATCACCCTGTTCCTTTCTGGTTAAATTTGGATCCTAAATTCGTTGGTATAGTGACTCAAACCCCATAAAATTAATAGGATCCGATTTTGAGTTAGAAAAATAAAAACGCCACATTAAGCCAATCTGCGGTTGCCATTTACTCTTCCTGTTTTTCAGTAAATTTTGAGTATATTGATACCCTATTGATGCCTCTAATTTTGTTCGTGAAACAGAATGTTAGAGGCTGAATTTTGATACAATGCAACCTCTTCTTTTTTAAATGTAAACAAATTGTACACTACCTCATGTTGATTGTTCCATTTGCCAGAAAATCTATATGATAGTCCATAAAAGCTTATTCCTTGGTATTTAGCATAAAAATTATTAGAACAGTCAAAATATACATTAATATTCCTTTCTTTAGTTACAATGTTAAGAGTATCACTTTGTCCATTAACTTTAGTGGAAAAAAGGACTAATGTCAGTAGTAGAAATCCGAGAGTAAAGTTTTTATAGGTATACTTTTTCATTTTTAATCTATATTTCAACCCAATTATAACCCTTCTATGAAGGTTGTTTTACTCACACTATTAATTTTCTCCCTCACAAGTCATTCCGAAGGAATCTTAGCCATGTAGCAGATTTTCTAACTGGCATAGATTTCTCCACTCTGTTACGAAATAACCTTTCGATTGAACTATTGCTTAAGTGTAAGAATATACTCCGCAACCGCCAACCTCGTTTCAGGAGATAAATAATTCTGTGGTGGCATTTCAGGATAATCTTCTCGTTTATGGGTTGGGTCTGCCATAAAATCAGCCATGCCTTGAGGGTTGTTATTGTAAATGGCTTGTATCGTATTTATTGGAGGCCCAATCATGCGCACATCGTAAGCATGGCAGCCTGCACACACTCCATAATAGGTAAGGTTCCCCTTTTCTTCCATCGTAATCGCGCGTGGAGCCACTGGCTTATCAAGCATCATGGTAATAACCTCTTTCGTATCCGCTGTTGCACATTGTCCCCAACCTCCTAAGCCGAACGTATTATATCGCTCCCTATCTCTAATACAACTTCCCGTTCCTCCACCAATAGCAATTATATCTGGTGCACTGTCAAGCATCGAAGCCTTCATTAAAATTTTAACTTCACCCACAGGGTTATTGCCATTATTTTCCATATAATTATCCAGAATCACAACCCGATCGGGGTTTGGTTCCGAGTCTGGATCATTGGATAGGTTGGCCCCCATGCTTAAATCGGTAATGCCAATAGCCGCATTATCGTTTCCTGTGATGATATTATTTTCAATGGTTACATCATCCGCAGCCATTACAATTATACCTGACCCCGGAGGAATTCCAGAAACAATAGAGCCTGGTGCACCAAAATTTTCGTGGTTGTTATCAACAATAAAATTATTGCGAATGATAATATCATAAGCGGTTTTAATGGGTAAGCCAGGGGTAATAAATGCCAAGATGCCTCCAGTATTATTATGGGCATAATTGTTCTCTACTAAGCAATGACGGCTATTTTCAATTTCTATGCCTGCCACATTTTCATACACTTCATTATGACGAACATCTATGTTATCGCACATACCTACATAAATAGCGGCATCTTCAATTCCTGAAAGTACATTATGTTCGATCAACCCATTTTTACCAAACTCAGGAAAAATGCCGTACACCCCGGCCTCCACCACCCAATTATTTCTAATAATGAAGTTATTGCCCGCTTGGCCCATTATACCATTGCCCTTATAATTTATGATTTTAAAATTCTCTATTAGAATGCCGTTACCAGAATACAGAAATGCATCGTTCAATTCTTTTTCTCCATCTAATGTTGGCCATTCGCCTTCAATAATTACCCCTTGAAAACTGATATTATCTTTATCGATGTAAACTGTTTCTTTGTATTTGCCTGGATACACTCGAATTAGATCTCCTGGCTTTGCCTTTTTTACTGCGTTAACAATGGACTCCCCATCTTTTACTTCTAAAATATCTCCACTCAATGAAGCAGCTGACACTATGCCTGAAGAGTCAGAACCAGCACTGCTATCAAATTCCCGTGCAGTTGTTGGCATAGGTACGTAAGTGGAAGTTTTAGCGAAAAAAGTTTTTCCCATTATTATGCCTCCCACAAAAAGGGTAATCAATACAAGTACATTTATCCATTTATTTGAGAAGTTCATTTGTTGCTAAGGTTTAATTTTGACCATTGGTTTTATAATATTCACCGCTAGACCCGATGGGACTTTAGCAGGAATTAAAGGCATAAACGATTCATCCGTTAAAGTATTCATGAAATCTACTAATCTATCTAATTCGACATCTGTTAAATTAGGTTCCCAAATATGCCAATGTAATCGTAAATTTTCATCGTCAGGAACTGCGTGCCCACGTCCTAAATTATAAAATTCTGCGGCATCTCGCAATGTTTCTTTACTGCCCGAGTGCATATAAGGAGCAGTAGATGCGATGTTTCTGAGCGATGGCACCTTAAATCCGCCCCTCATACTCGGATCATTATTGGGTATTTCGGCTCCTAGATCCAATGGTTTTCCCTCTAGTTCAGGCACGCCAATAACAGCAATTTGCTGATTAGTAAATAAAGGTGGCGTATGGCACTCGGCACAGCGCGCTACAAAAGATCTGAAAATATTTAATCCTTCAATTTCATTTTCATCGAGTGCATTGGCATATCCATGAGCGTATTGGTCGTACCTGCTATTGAGCGAAACAAGTGACGATTCAAACGCAGTGATTGCCGTATATAGCTCATCGAGTTCTATGGAGTTATTCTTACTTTGTGGAAATGCTTCTTGAAAGAGCTTTTTATACTTCCCAATTTTATTCATGGAGGCTACTAGATTTTCTCTTGTATTACCCATTTCGATAGAAGAGTACAAAGGCCCTTGTACCTGTTCTTCTAGCGTAGTTGCTCTCCCATCCCAAAAGAACGAGTTAAGATAAGCTACATTCCATATTGTTGGGGCTGAACGCGTTTGCACTGCTCCACCAACGCCAATCGTTACAGGCATTCCATCAGCAAACCCTTTGTAGGGATTATGGCAAGAAGCACATGAAATTGTTTTATCTTTTGATAAGATAGGGTCGAAGAATAATAAACGCCCTAAATCTATTTGTTGTGGTGAAAACCCATCTCTGGGAGTGGGTAAGGCAGATTTTAAACCACCAACTCCTGAGTTTTGTAATGAATTATACTGTAGGTAAAGGTTTCTTGCAACACATGTATTAACCTCTGTTAATTGAAAGCCTGGCGGGCAATTGCAAGACAATAAAGCCTGATCTTTAGAATATGTATTTAGAAAGTAAAAAGAAGATAAAGCAATAATTAGAATAAGAATTAAGTAGCCAAGTATTTTCTTATTGCTCATCAACAATGCACAAATTAAGGATTAATGAAATTTAATCGAACAGAGAATCCAAGTATTTATCCTCTTCTCCTTCAATAATTGCAAGTAATGAATCAATTACGTTATCATCTTTAACAATATAATCGCGTATTCCCTTTTTTATAAAATCAAGTACTAAATTACCATCATCCATGGAGCTTAAAACAACTACCTTCACTTCTTCTGGTAAATCAGCTTTCACTTTTTCATAAAGTTCAATTCCTGTCATACCAGGTAAATAATAATCTAATACTAAAACATCTGGCACAATTGATTTTAGGGAAACCAAGCAATCTTCGGCATTTGCAAAGGAGTAAATTTTATATTTTCTCCTAAGTTTAGCTTTGATAAATTCAGCATACTCTAAATCATCTTCCACTATAAATATTTTCTTTGACATCTGATGGTTTTTTAATAACAAGCCAATTCAAATTTTGATATAGAACTAATCCAAACTGGTCATAAATACTACTCTTTAAAACGTTAATGAAGGTGTTTTTGAAGCAGCCTCTTCTACTTGTGCGAACTCAATATCTGCATGCCTAATAGAATAAAGCAAGAAGCGAACTTCCTTAACATGAACTTTTCCATCTACTTCAGCAATCTTATAAAGCCACACAAATACCTTTAGCTGATCTTCCAAAGAACATACATGCACTTTATCAGTCCCATTCAAATACATCTCCTTCTCTGATAACTTTTCAGCTCTATCACAAAAATCTTGGTAATACTCATCCGAAATCCCTTCGATTTCACATATTTCCTTAATAGCAACTTCTTCTTCCTTGTCAAAAACTCCATCGGCAAAAACAATCACCCTTAATAAGAGTAACAAGGCTTCATTATACGTATTTTTTTCCATAATTTAAGTTAAAACATTAAAGCTTAAGGTTATAATATATTTTAATAACTCCTAAATTAATAAACTTTCTGTAATCAACTTTATCTATACGGGTTTATTAAATATTCGATTGGTGCGTAAAATTCTGATTTACTTTGAGAGTTAAGTAAAAAATTCTTAATATAGTTTAACAATAAAGGCATGAAAGAAAACACTGACATCGAAGATTTAAAAAATCGGATTTTACAGCTTGAGCAAGAGAAAAAACAATTGCTGAAATTGATTTCACATGATGTTAAATCTCCTTTTAACAAGCTCTTCGCATTAAGCAATTTGTTGCAATTAGTATCTGAAGATTTAAACGAAGAGCAACTCGATTACCTAACACGAATGGAATGGGTGATTAAAGAAGGGCTTGGCGTTGTAAGAAATTTAATGGATTTAAGGGCGATAGAAAACGATAAAATTGAACTAAGTATAGATGAGGTCTCCGTTACATCCATTATAAGTGAGACGATAAAAACGTATACTAAACAAGCTTCCGCTAAAAAACAATATATTGAGACCAATTTAACCAATGTGACCATTCAGTCAGATAAAAGGTTATTAGAGAGAGTTGTTGATCATTTAGTATCTAATGCCATTAAATTTACCCCTAAGGAAGGCTCCATTTTACTAAAATTAGTACAGTCAGAATTAACCATTGAATTTATAATTAGTTCTGAAAGCGGCATAATACCCACTGACGAGGTTAATAAATTATTTATGAGGAATTCGCCTTTATCTACTCGGCCAACCCATGGAGAAAGTGCTTTAGGAAACGGACTTTTTATTGCACAAACTTATGCACAAAAGCTATTAGGCCATATTTCATTTAATCAGAAAGGTTCTATTATTGAGTTTACACTAACTCTTCCCGTAGTGTTTAATTAATTGAGAATTTATCCTCTCCCTCAATCACACTTTTAAGCGAAGTAATTACGTTATCATCTTTAACAACATAATCGTTTACGCCCTTTTTTATAAATTCTAACACTTGCGCCCCGTCATCAATTGAGCTAAGCATAATAAATTTAGCGTTAATATAGGCGGGCTTTAATTGCTCATATAACTCAATTCCACTCATTCCAGGTAAGTTATAATCTAGAATCATTACATCTGGAGATTCTCCATTTAATGACTTTAGGCAATCCTCCGCTGTAATAAAAGTATGAACTTCATATTCGTTTTTAAAGTTGGCCTTTAAAAACTGAGCATATATTTCATCGTCTTCTACTATATAAAGGGATGCACTCATGTGGTTTAATATTAGTTTTAGCAGCAGTAAAAAATATCTAAGACTAAAGGTAGCCGCAATGTTCTATTTTGAAAATAGGTAAAAACACCTAATATGCCTAAGGAGCGCCTAACACTGCTTAGAAAACCGTTGGTAATTGCTTAAAATGGCAAATCATCTTCTTTATCATCACTAGACCATTCTGGTTCTGATAATCCTTCTAAAGAAGCAGTCTCTGGTGCTGATGCAGCTTGTGTTCCGGATTCAACTTCTATTCTCCAAGCCTGCAACGAATTAAAATAGACAACCTTTCCATCTCTATCGGTCCATTTACGCCCTTTCAAATTAAACTGAACACTAATTTTATCTCCTACTTTATGTGCATCAAGCAATGCACATTTATCCTGAATCAATTCAAATTTTATAAACTCAGGATATTGGGGATTTTCAGCAATTTCAAGTACAAATTCTCTCTTTTTAAAAGTTTCCTTTATTTGTTGAACTTCCGAAATTTCTAAAATTGCCCCTGTAACACTTAATGACATAACTCTATATTTAATTAAAAAACAAAGGTAGTTTTTTTATAGATTTGAACCTTAAATTGAATAAAATATATGAATGCATCATTTGACACCATAAGAACAGGTAAGCACTATTTTTTACTAAATTATGGTGAGGTATGGAAATTCGAAGCTATGGAGATATATGATAATGGTGATTTCAAAATTAAAATGATAGATACCCTTGAAGAACAACTTTTGAGTGAACTAATCGCCTATGGAAAAGGTGATGATTTTACATTTGATGAGATATGACAAAATTTATACATCTAATCTTCTTCGTTTTATTGAGTGCCTGTTCTAGCAAAATTGTTAGCTTTTATGTAGTTGATGAACATAAAATAAAACTTTCCTCTTTTTCTTTTTATGAGCGAAAAACAAATATTTTATCTTTGGAGCAACTAAAAATAGATAGCTTAATTGAACAACAAATTTCTCAAGTACTACTAAATAAAGGATTCGAAAACCAGTCTAAATCAGATATCTATATCGGTTATAGTATTACACTTGGCACAACTAGTACAAGTAATCTGGAGAATAACAGGTTTTACAATCACAATTATTATTCTTACCAAAATGTAAATACAACTCTTTATAAAGAAGGCGTAATGCTTATCGAAATATTTGATGAACAGGATAAATTACTGTGGCAAGGAAGCAAAACTTTTAAGGCAAGAAAATCAATTGCTACAAAAGAACTCTTAATTGAATACGCTAAGGATATTACGAGCGCTTTTAAATCAAATTTATAACGAAGAGGCCTCTGAAAATTTGGATGCCATAATTGCAGGTCTAATGGATACTAAAAATGTGATGGCAATAATACTACCTGCTGTAAATAAAAAATCTTGCAACTGTAACTCAACTGGGTAAAAATCTATTACCGAAGTTTGAAGCCCCATTCTAAATAGCCCAACATGCTGTTGAAGTAATATAACCACTAACCCCATTAGTAACCCAACTACCGCTCCTGATAATGAGATTATTGCTCCTTCTGCTAAAAAAATAGAGCGTACTTGCTTCTGAGTGGCACCCATCGAAAACAACATGCCTATATCTTTCTTTTTATCAATTGCCAACATAGAGAGTGCGAAGAAAATATTAATCGAGCTAACTCCGATTATGAAAATGAATGTTATAAACACAAATAATTTTTCAATTTTAACAGTCCTTAAAATTATATCATGCTGTTCATCAGCATTTTGAACCTTAAAATCAGGGCCAATAAAATTCTTTAAATTGGCTTGCACTTTTAGTACATCATACCCTTTTAACGCACTTACCTCTAACGAAGTAACTCTATTTTTATAACTAAAAAGCTCTGAAGCAAACGTTATTGGCACAATGATGTATTTTTCATCAAACTGTCTTTCTATAGCAAAAACGCCAGCTACTTGCACGTTCATCTTAGTCATCGTATTACTCATATTCAAGCTCTTACTGCGTAAGTTCTTAGGGTAATATACTTGCATCGTACTATAATTATCTGCTGTTGATACGCCTAAACTATATTGAATTCCTCGGCCTACAACTGCCATCGGTATATTGCCATTCCAAAAATTGAGTTTGCCCTCAACAATTTTACTTTCGAGCTTATTTACTTTTGGGTAATTTGCACTTACACCTTTAATAACCGCCACCATTTCTGAGTTGTTATATTTTACATAAGCATTGTCTTCAATTACAAAAACAACTTGATCAACTCCTGGTATATCATTAATTTTTTGAATAAAATCAGCCTCCAATCCAAATGACTTTCCTTTAACTGATTCAATTTTTATTTCCGGGTCAAACGAGCCATAGAGGTCTTTTAATAAGCCTTCCAGCCCATTAAAAACGGATAAAATAATAATTAATGCCATGGTTGAAAAGCCAACCACGAACATCGATATTATCGATATTATGTTAATGAAATTTTTCTTTTCTTTAGACCAGAAATACTTGCGAGCTATGGTGAAAGCAAATTTCAATCTTCCTTCTCCTTATCATCTGGAATTTCAAGTTTATCTAGAATTGAATCCATTTTAGAGCCATCCTCCTCAGTAGTATCTAGAAAAAAACGTAACGATGGAACAATACGCGCTTTTTTACCTATGATCTTTCCTAATATCCCTCTGATACGTTTATTATTCTGCTCAATTATTTCCATTACCTCCTGCCCCTTAGCCGTAGGTAGTACACTTACATAAACTGTAGCAATTGCCAGATCAGGACTAATCTTTACTTCTTTTAAAGTAACAAATGCTCCTCTAAAGTTATCTTGAATATTACGCTGAAAGATCTCTGCCAAATCTTTTAAGATTTGCTTTGAGTATTTATGTTGTCGTTGGGTTTCCATAAGTATAGCTCAAAAGTAATCATTATCATTTTATCCTTGTTAAGCCTAGAGGGCTAATCCTAAAAATAGGTATAAACTTTATACTGTGTTTAAAAAAGTTACACCTTATCAGATGTCAAATCTAAAATAAACACTATCGCTATAGTTGAATTATATACATTTGTGCTACTAATTATAAATATATTTTTGCTCTCCTATTTTAAAATAAACGATCCTTTTAGGCTGCTGCCATTATTGCTGCTAGCATTTGTAATTAAACTTCCTGCCTTACTAAATCCTGTTATATATTCCGAAGCTACCCATTGGTTTGTAATTGGCGAAGCCATGCATGGCAGTTCTATGTACCACGGAATTTGGGATGGGATGGCACCCTTTTCTGCTTCAATTTACCAAGCTTTTACTTGGCTGTTTGGCCGTTCAGCGCTTGCACTTCTTATACTAGGCACGTTAGTTACCTTCGCCCAAGCTATGGTTATTAATAATTTATCTATCAGTGCAAAAATATTTGATAGTAACACTTATTTACCTGCTCTTATATATGTGCTACTTGCTTCCTCACACCCTGCCTTTTTCACTTTGTCACCTGTATTAATTGGTCTTACTTTTATATTATTAGGCCTAGGCAAGCTCCTTAACCATGTAGAGTTTAGGGCAAAAACAGATATACATATAATTATGATAGGTCTTTATTTCGGAATTTCAACCCTGTTCTATCTGCCTTTTATTGTCATTTTTCCAATAGCATTACTCCTATTGGGACTATTTTCAAATACCGTAATACGAAGGTATTTTTTGCTGTTATTAACTAGTTTTATGCCGCTTATTATCGCATTTTTTTACTACTGGTTAATTAGTGACCACCCTGCCTATTTTATTTCAAATTTTATCCTATTTATAAATAACGCGTCTAGTTACATTAATATCGGATGGGTTAATGGTGTAATTTCATTGGGATTTTCTTTCTTTTTTATGAGTATAGGATTATTAAGTATCGGCAAACAAAGGCGGCTTAATAATTATCAATTTAGAATTGCACAGCTGTTTTTTGTGCTTGCATTATTAATGATGAGTATGCTGATAGTTGAAAGGCCGATTAGTTATTACAGCTTGGTGGTATTAATTCCTTTTGCTACTTATTTTACCGTTCATTTAATTGCACTAATTAAGAAACCATTAGTTGTATTCACACTTAATTTAATGTTGCTTATAGGCCCTGTGCTATTGCTCTGGAGTATCTCTAATAATTGGGTTCCACAATTAAATAAAATGCCTAAAACAACACCAAATCAACAACATATAAATATTGTTAAAAACAAGCATATAATGGTGTTAGGATCTGCCAAACACTTATACTCCCAAGCCACTTTAGCTGGCCCCTTTTATGATTGGGAACTTTCTAGAGACTTTTTCACCAAGTTAGATTATTACGACAATTTAGTGTTTCTACAAGCCCAAATAACAAAATCAAACCCTGAAATCATTATTGATTTAGAGGATAATTGGTCAGAAATTTCTCATAAATTACCAATGGTTTCAAAGAATTATTACTTGTACCAACCCAAAGTATGGAAACGAAGGAAGTAATTTTGCATATGACAGTATCACTTTTATGAATAAGTAAGAGATAAATTTTAAGAATAAAAATTGATAGACAAAATACATCATATCACCATCGGTATTTTAGGTGGCGGGCAATTAGGAAGGATGCTTGTAAAGGCTGGTTCGGATTATGGTTTTCGGTTTGCTGCAATCGATCCAGATGGAGAAGCTCCCATTAAAAAATACATTCAAAATTTTACGCAGGGCAACATTACCAATTATGACGATGTATTGGCATTTGGACAACAGTGCGATTTATTAACCATTGAAATTGAGAATGTAAATACAGAAGCCTTGATCGAACTTGAAAAACAAGGCATAAAAGTTTTTCCTCAGCCCCATGTAATTGAATTAATAAAGGATAAAGCCAAACAAAAACAGTTCTACAAAGAAAACAACATCCCAACAGCACCATTTACTGTTGTACAAGGGAAAGCAGATGTACAAGCACTCGCACACAAGATTCCTTTTGTAAATAAACTTGCCTGTGAAGGCTATGATGGAAGAGGTGTACAAGTTATTAGATCGAAGCAAGACTTAAGGAAAGCGTTTGATACCTATGGCATTATTGAAGAACTTATTCCTTTCGAGAAGGAAATTTCAGTTATTGTAGCACGTAATACTAAGGGAGAAATCAATGCTTTCCCTGCGGTGGAGTTAGTTTTTCATCCGGCACATAACCTAGTAGAGCACCTTTTTGCACCCGCTAATATTTCGCCAGAAATAGCGCAAGAGGCAAATAAAATAGCGATTAATGTAATTAAAAAACTAGAAATGGTGGGCATTCTTGCTGTTGAACTTTTTGTTACAAAAAATGGAGAAATTCTTGTGAACGAAGTGGCTCCAAGGCCACATAATAGTGGGCATCAAACGATAGAAGCCAATATTACTTCGCAGTACGAACAGCACTTACGTGCCATTTTAGGCATGCCATTGGGAGCCACTGATGCACTTACGTCCTCAGCTATGGTGAATTTATTAGGCGAAGACGGATATACGGGCAATGCCATTTACAACGGCTTAGAAGAAGTGATGAAAGAGCCCGGAGTACACGTTCATTTATATGGCAAAACACAAACCAGGCCTTTTCGTAAAATGGGCCACATAACCATAACAGATTCTGACACCCAAGAACTGAAAAGAAAAGCTAACTTTGTAAAAAATACTTTAAAAGTAATTGCATGAGCACACCACAAGTAGGAATTATAATGGGCAGCAAGTCAGATTTGCCCATTATGCAAGAAGCTGCCGATATACTTAAGGAGCTAGGTGTTGAGTTTGAGCTCACCATTGTATCAGCTCACCGCACACCTCATAGAATGCTTAATTATGCAGAACATGCAAAAGACAGAGGCCTAAAAACTATTATTGCTGGTGCAGGAGGTGCTGCGCATTTACCAGGCATGGTGGCTTCTTTAACAACACTGCCAGTAATTGGGGTTCCTATAAAATCAAGCAACTCTATTGATGGTTGGGATTCTATCTTATCTATTTTACAAATGCCTGGAGGTATTCCTGTGGCAACTGTTGCGTTAGATGGCGCAAAAAATGCAGGTATTTTAGCCGCAGAAATGATTGGCGCCTTTGACGATACAATAGCTACAAACCTTGCTGCTTATAAAGAAGCGTTAAAAGAGAAGGTATTAAAAAGCGTTTTAGATTTAAGATAATCTAAAACGCCTTTTGGTTTTTAATTAGGAGTTGCTGATGTTCTCGCTTCTAATTTTGTTCTTTTTTCATTCCTTTCCCTTTCCCCATTCCTTCCATACCATTAGGGTGCATTTGATTAAAATGCTCCTCAAACCATTCCGGCTGCTCTAGTTCATTATCATAAATAAAAGCAGCAATCGTTTTAAGGTCTTCTTCTTTAGTGGCAGGTTTTGGCATCACATTAAACTCTTTAACTGCCCCTCTCATCAACGCTGATTCTGCCGTTGGATTAAGGCTCCAAGCAACCATTCCCTCCACAAATTCTTCTTTATTATCAAACTGAACCTTATATCTTCTTTGAACAGCTACCATTGGAGGCGCAATTAATTCATCGTGGCTGGGTGCACCCCCATGACAAATTAAACATTGACCTTTAAATAGCAGGTAATTTTCTGAAATGGTATCGAGTGCCACACTTTCTACATTTTCAATTACACCTTCGGCAACCATTGTAGCCGATTCCGAGCTGTCATTATTTGATGTTCCGCAAGAAAAAATAACGCCTGCTAATACTAGAAAAAATAAATACTTGATTTTCATAATTATGGTTTTAAATTTCTATGAGATAATTAGTGTCTGTCTATAAAGTCGGTGTCTTATTCAGAAAGTTCGCTATCAAGGCTTGCGAAGTCAAAAAAAATAGAGTTTACTGGTGTAATCGAGTATTTTTTTGACAAGCGTAACACACATAGCGGATTTTATGGACAGACACTATTTAAGCCATACTTCCTTCAAACCATGCTTCCACTTTTGCTTTTTGCTGAGAATCAAAATCACCCCCTATAAATTTAAACTCGTTGGTATGCAGACTATACTCATAATCATTCCCCCATGTTTCAAAATTGTCAGAAAGTTGTTCCAAAGCATCCACAATAAAATCGAGCTCATTATTGCTCATAGTTGGGTGAATCGACATCCGAATCCAGCCTGGTTTATTACTCATATCACCATGGGTAACAGCCGAAGTAATATCATCGGAGGTTTTCTGATCTACGTGCAATAAAAAATGACCGTAAGTGCCTGCGCAAGAACAACCCCCACGCATTTGTATTCCAAATCGATCGTTTAGTATTCTTACACCTAAATTATAATGCAATTTATCAATGTAAAAAGAAATTACTCCCAACCGATCTTTGAAGTTTTCGGCCAAAATATGCAGACCATGTATAGCTTTCATTCTATCCCAAATCAACTCAATCTGCTCTTCCTCTCTAGCTTTGATTTTATCTGTTCCCATTTCTTCTTTAACCTTAACACAAAGTGCTGTTTTTATAGTTTGCAAAAAAGCTGGAGTACCACCATCTTCACGCATTTCTATATCATCAAGGTATTTATGCAATCCCCAAGGATTTGTCCAATCTACTGTTCCTCCTCCAGGATTATCCGGAATATCGTTATTGTATAAATCTTTATTAAAAATTAACACACCAGCTGAGCCCGGGCCACCTAAAAATTTGTGTGGCGAAAAGAAAATGGCATCCAAATATTGCTCTTTTTTCGCAGGATGCATGTCAATATCAATGTAAGGTGCGGAGCAGGCAAAATCTACAAAGATGTTCCCCCCAGCTTTGTGTATCATCTCGGCTATTTCGAAATAAGGAGTAATTATACCTGTAACATTTGAGCAGGATGTAACTGCTGCATATTTCGTTTTTCTATTTTTATACTTTTCAAGCAGCTCTGCAAAATTCTTTAGATCAACATAACCCTCTTTATCTGGGCTAATAATTTCAACATCTGCCAAGGTTTCTAACCATGATGTTTGATTAGAATGATGCTCCATATGTGTAATAAACACAACAGGCTTTTCATCCTCTGGCACTTTTATTAAATCTCTGTGCTTTTCATACACTTTAAGCCCCAGAATACGCTGAAATTTATTGATAACACCCGTCATCCCAGAATTTGAAGAAATCATCACATCTTCAGGTGAAGCGTTTACGTGCATCTTAACAATATTCATGGCTTTATGGTACGCAATGGTCATTGACGAACCCGTAACATTGGTTTCGGTATGGGTGTTGCCCACCATTGGATAAAATTTCTTGCTAAGAACATCCTCGACTGGTCCATAAATTCGCCCGCTTGCTGTCCAATCTGAGTAAATAATTTTTTGTTCGCCAAATGGGCTTTCAAATTTCTTATTTTCTCCAATAATATTTTTACGGTACTTTACAAAGTGTTCTTCTAACATTATTTCCTTCGGTTGAAATGTACATCTAATCGCAACTACAAATGTACGTTAGAATGGCAAATTTTATGTGATAATGATTCCTTGATAGTGCAACACCTGCGTATTCAACTTGTGATATAATCCTAATTATCTATATTTAAGATTCAATTAAACTTTATAGTAATTATTCACCCAAAAAAAACGTTGCCACGAAGAACCAAAGACTCGAAGAACCAAAAAGAAAAATTTTATATGTAAAAATTTTGTGCAACTTATAGACTTGGTGCCTTGGTAGCAAAATAGGGCACTTCAAGGACTGAATTGTTAGACTTTATATGAAAAAACTCATACTCACCGTATTACTTCTATTTCCCTTTATTGTTTTTAGCCAAATTACGTGGGGTGCAAAAGGCGGAGCCAATATTGCATCTCTTGGTGATTTTAATTCTGGTAATACTCCTATTTTAAGAGTGCATGGTGGTTTTTATTACGAGCAAAGACTAGAACAGCAATACGCTATAACCGCTGAATTATTATATTCGATGCAGGGTGCTAGAGCTGCCAATATTAGCAGAAGGTATTTAGCCTATCAATACCTTAACCTCCCCATTCTAATTAAATTTTATAATATAAATAATGCCTATTTTGAAATAGGTCCACAATTAGGGTATTTACTCATTGCCAAATTACATGAAGATGGCGTAACCACGAACATTACTGACACGGTAAAAAGTTTCGATTTTACTGGCCTCATTGGTGGAGGCAAACAAACTGATTTTGGCAACTATGGCGCAAGAGCAGGCTTTGGTTTTTCTAACACTTCAGGCGGTTCTGCTGGCAATTCAATCGTATTTAGAAACCTAACCTTACAGATTTACGTTGCATTTACCTTAGGTCAACTCAACGAATAATAATATGAATGCAATAGGAAATATCCTCTGGATAATTTTAGGCGGTTTCTTCACTTTCCTAATTTATCTTTTTGGCAGTATAATTTTAATGATAACCATTGTCGGCATCCCTTTTGGAATACAAACCCTTAAAATGGCAGGTTTGGCGCTCCTCCCTTTTGGAAAAGAAGCGGTTCAAGGTCAACGCTCTGGGGGCTGCTTGTACATTATTATGAACATTATTTGGATATTATTTGCTGGTATTGAATTAGCCATAACACATTTGGTATTAGCCCTGCTATTTGGAATTACGATCATAGGAATCCCATTTGCACAACAGCATTTAAAATTGGCTTACTTAGCACTCGTTCCTTTTGGTATGGATATTCGCTCGAAACAATAGAACATCGAACACTGGTCAACGATTTTAGAATTTTGAAGTTTCCAGGGTGTCTCTTAACTCATTAATCACAAATCGATATTCTTGATACAATCTATAAAAATTAGAGATAACATAGCCTACAGGAAATTTCAAAGAGCTCAATATTTTTTAAAAAATTGCCACAAAACTAAAAACTGCCCTCCTTGTAGACGATAAAGGAGTGATCTACTTTTACCAAAGTGAAATCCAAACAAGAATCACATAGCCTATTTTTTATCGCCCTTGTACCAGAGGAGCCTCTACAAACCCGATTAATGGAATGGAAAGAGTGGATTTATACAGAAACGAGCTCTAAGGGAGCCCTTCGTTCTCCTGCACATATTACCCTTCAAATGCCTTTTAAATGGAAAATGAAGAAAGAGGAGCTGCTTATAAAGAGTTTAGAAAATTTGGCAATAAACAGGTCTTGTTTCGAGGTAATACTTAAAAATTTCAACTGTTTTGAGCCTCGTGTGGTTTACATTGATGTGGAGAAAAGTTCGGAGCTAATTAACTTAAAAAAGGAAGTATCCAACTTATCACGTAAAACATTAAAGCTAGATTTACCCAAAGACCTGCGAGGGTTTAATCCACATATAACCATTGGATTTAGAGATTTAAAAAAACCACAGTTTTACCAAGCCTGGGAACAACTCAAAGAAAAAAAGTTCAGTGCTTCATTCCATGCCAACTCGATAGCATTGCTTAAGCATAATGGGAAAAAATGGGATGTATATAAAAGTTTTTCACTAAATCAACCCAGTTAAAAACGGCTGTTTACATAAAATACCTATTTTTATAAAATGCCCTTAAATATTGTTCTTATCGAGCCCGAAATACCTATGAATACAGGTAATATTGGCAGACTAAGCCTGGCCTCTGGTTCAAAACTGCACTTGGTTAAACCTTTCGGGTTTGAACTAAGCGATAAAAGACTAAAAAGGGCTGGATTAGATTATTGGAAACATATTTCGTTAACTATTTATGAGAACTCTGACGAGTTTTTCAATATCAATAAAGGCAAGCAAATGGCTTTTATGTCGAGCCACGGAACGAAAGATTATTTATCCATTGATTTTGAAGATGATATGTTCTTGATTTTTGGGAAAGAATCGGTGGGGTTGGCTAAAAGTATAACTGAAAAAAACGAAACAAAGCTTTTTAAGATACCTATCCATAGCCCTCATATTAGAAGTTTAAATTTGGCAAATGCAGTAAGCGTTGTTGTCTATGAAGGATTGAGGCAGTTAAACCCGAATATGCATTAGAAAATCTATTCCATAGCTAAACAACTGCAAATCAGAAACTTTGTTGAGTTTTTTGATTTAACCATAGCGGTCCGCGTGTCGCCATAGCTTTAGCGGAGGCACTGCTATGCTGAAACCAATAAAACTCCCTGATTTATTGCTGTTTAGCTCCTCATTACAAAGTTCTAATACATAATGCGGGTTAAAGTAGTTTAATGTAATGATTCAATACTTTGTTTTTATAAATGGTTGCCTTTTGAAATTTAAAACCCTTTGCTAAAACTATGTTAATCGACCTTACATTATCGGGCTCTACAAGGCTATAATAGCTTTTTAGTTTAAGCGTATATTTTGCATAGTTGGTTATGGCAATTAACGCTTCAGATGCAAAACCTTTCCCCCAAAAAGCGACCGCAAATCGAGCTGCTAAATGAATAATACTTTTATCCCCATCAAACCCAGGGTTTAGCCCACAAACACCTATCAATTTCAATCTGGTTTTTTCAATTACGGCCCATTGTCCAAAACCATATTCACTATAATTAGCAATACAGCTTTCTACATATTCCTCGATTTCTTTATGGGAGCATAAACCTCTAAACGAATATTTCATTACTTCTTTATCCGATAATATTACCGGAAGCAAATTGGCATCATCCCTTGTAAACTCTCGAATAATTAACCTCTCCGTTTCTATCATTTGCATTTTACCGAATTCAATCTATGGATATTTGAAGATACCGATTAAAAACTACCTTTGTGCCATATAAAATCAAATTGAGCTCAATCCTACTAATAACGCCCCCGTTTACACAGCTAAATACACCCTACCCAGCAACCCCCTACTTAAAAGGTTTTTTAAATACCCAAGGAATTTCCTCCTTCCAAATGGATTTAGGGATTGAGGTTATAAATACACTTTTTTCAGAACAACATTTAAAAGAAGTATTCGCTTTAGGAGCTTGTAATTTGCATTCGGAGAACGCACAGCGTATCTACAATTTACGAAATGAGTACCTCAAAACAATCGATCAAATAATTGGTTTTTTACAAGGCAAAAACCAAACCTTGGCACGCCAAATATGTGCTGGTGTATTTCTGCCACAGGCTTCTCGGTTTGACCAGTTGGAAGACATTGATTGGGCATTTGGCTCCATGGGCAATCAAGATAAAGCAAAACATTTAGCAACACTTTACCTTGAAGATTTATCGGATTTTATTGTGGAGTGTGTAGATGAAAATTTTGGGTTTAGCCGCTATGCCGAACGCCTCGGCAGAAGTGCTTCCACGTTTGATGAGCTTCATAGGCACCTTCAACAAGAACCAACCTATATCGATTCAATTACTTTAACCCTTTTAGAAGAGCGCATTAAAAAAGAACAACCAAAACTCGTGTGCTTTTCAGTTCCATTTCCTGGTAATTTATACAGTTCTTTTAAGTGTGCACAATATATTAAAACAAACTTTCCAACTATAAAAATAGCCATGGGTGGTGGTTTCCCAAATACAGAACTACGCTCGCTTAAAGATTCACGTGTATTTGATTTCTTTGATTATATTGTGTTAGATGATGGGGAGTTACCCCTCGAGTTAGTGTACGAACATGTAGTAGGAGCTACCATTAAACCGAACCTAAAACGAACATTTACTCGAATTAATAATGAAGTTGTTTATCACAACAACTCTACCCGACCTGACTATAAGCAGGCAGAAATAGGCACCCCGGATTACAGCAACTTGCCATTAGCCAACTATATTTCGGTAATAGAAATTGCCAACCCCATGCACAGCCTTTGGAGCGATGGCAGATGGAATAAGCTAATAATGGCACATGGATGCTATTGGGGCAAATGCACTTTTTGTGATGTAACCCTAGATTACATTAAATTATACGAACCCATTACAGCCAAATTATTAGTGGATAGAATGGAAGAAATCATGCGCCAAACAGGCGAACATGGATTTCATTTTGTTGATGAAGCGGCTCCCCCCACGCTGATGCGAGCACTGGCAATCGAAATTATTCGAAGAGAATTAACCGTTACTTGGTGGACAAATATTCGGTTTGAAAAAAGCTTTACCCAAGACCTTTGCTCGCTTTTAAAAGCATCTGGCTGCATTGCAGTTTCAGGAGGATTAGAAGTGGCTTCTGAGCGATTACTAAAATTAATAAACAAAGGAGTTACAGTTGAACAAGTGGCACAGGTAACCCATAATATGACCGAAGCTGGCATCATGGTGCACGCCTATTTAATGTATGGCTACCCTTCGCAAACCGTACAAGAAACCATTGATAGTTTAGAAATGGTAAGGCAATTATTTGAATTAGGAATAATACAATCTGGGTTTTGGCACCAATTTGCCCTAACTGCGCACAGCCCGATAAATAAAAATACGGATGACTACGGTATAATTCCCGAGTATCAAAACATCAGCTTTGCTGATAACGATATCCAGTTCAAAGACGAAACTGGTATAGATCATAGTAAGTTTAGCTTCGGTTTAAAAAAATCACTCTATAATTTTATGAATGGCATCGGATTTGACATGCCCCTAAGCGAATGGTTTGATTTTAAAATTCCTCGCACAAAAATTAGTGCGCACCATATCGAAAAAAGCATTTCCTCCATTGCAGATACTATTACTAAACCAAATTCAAAAATTATTTGGCTTGGTAGCCAACCCGCTATTTCAAATTTTACAGTTACAAAAAAAGGGAAGGAAATTGAAATGGCCCAGCTGGTTTTTCATTCCACCACAAATCAATTTGAAATATCATTAGAAAAAGAGCAGGCAGCATGGCTTACTGAATTAACCGAAAAGCTTTCAGTAAAAGAAAATAATAGCTTTACGTATGCCCATATTAAGAAAGATTTTGAGGTAAACTTTGGCAATTTTGAAATGTTTTGGTACTCAAACCAAATTATTGAACTTAGAGCAAATGGGTTGCTTTCAGTATAGGAATCCACTCTATCACACAAGTCAACTTATCCCCTTTTTACATTTTAATTTAGCCCTTAATCAACTACTTTAGACAAGCTGAATTAACAGCAATAAATCAGTTATTTTAAACTATTAAATTGCAATTATTATATGGAGCTTTTAGGAATAGATATAGGTGGTTCGGGAATAAAAGGGGCCATTATTAATACAGAAACCGGAGGCCTTATTTCGGAACGTCATCGCATTCCAACACCAGAATCCGCAACGCCTGAATCGATATCTAAGGTTGTTAAAGAGCTGATAGAACATTTTAATTGGAAAGCGGCTGTAGGTTGCAGTTTCCCTTCCATTGTACGTGATGGGAAATGCTATTCGGCAAGCAATATTAGCAAAGCATGGATAGGAACTCAAATTGATGAACTATTTAGTAAGCAATGCGGTGGAATCCCTTTCTATGTTGCCAATGATGCAGATTTAGCAGGCTTTGCTGAAATTACTTTGGGTGCAGGAAAAGAAAAAAAAGGCACCGTAGTTATGATAACTATTGGCACCGGAATTGGATCTGGCGTGTATTTTAACGGAGAACTAATTCCTAATGTTGAGTTGGGCCAGTTGTTTTATATTGATGGAAAACCAATCGAACATTTTGCAGCCGACTCTGCTCGCAAAAGAGAAGATTTAAAATTGAGTAAATGGGCTAAACGATTAGACTTTTTTCTCAACCACGCTAAACTAATTCTTTCACCTGACTGCTTTATTCTTGGTGGTGGTATAAGCAAAAAATTTGAAAAGTTTAAAGAGGAGTTAATGGTTGATGTACCCATAGAAGTGGCTCATTTTAAAAATAATGCAGGCATTATTGGGGCAGCCATGCTTGCACATCAGCGTATAAAATAAATACCTTCAAATTTTATAAATAGTTAGCACACACTATTAGCCAACTATAAATCCCCACATGTATTTTGATGAGTTCAACCCGTTTTATGCATTAGAAAATCTGTTCCGTAGCTAAACAGCTGCAAATCAGAAACTTCGTTGAGTTTTTTGATTTAACCATAGCAGTCCGCGTGTCGCCATAGCTTTAGCGGAGGAACTGCTATGCTGAAACCAATAAAACTCCCTGATTTATTGCTGTTTAACTTCTCAATACAAAGTTCTAACGCATAAAGCGGGTGCAATAGTGAATTGAAATTATTATATTTATAAAAGCCTACAATTAGAAAACTGTGATTAGCAAAATGTTAAGTGTTAACCAGAAAATAAATAAATAACATTGGAATATTTGGCATAGGGAGTATCGGCTCCATACTATCAAAGTATCTATCTCAAAACCCCAATAATAATTATTTCTATTTCAATAGGAGTAAAAAAGTTGAAATCAGCGTTTTGCATCATAATGACTTGGCCTCCATCCCAATTCAATTAACAGCACATGACGATTGCCGCTTAGATTGGATAATCATTTGTATTAAAGCATACCATTATGAAAATGCTATCCCCCGAATCAAGCGTTTGATTAATCCAAACACCAAAATTGCAGTGTTTAGGAACGGATTAAACCTAACTTCTGATTTTATAGGTTTTTCTGACAGAAAAAATATTTTGGAAACAATAATTGATTGCCCAACTCAAAAAAATGGACAAGCGGGTTATATTCAATTTAATAAACCCCAAATAACGATTCCACGAAGTTCATTAGCACTTGATTTTATAAATTTATTTGGTACAAGCGAAATTGAAATTAATCCCAAAAAGAAGTTTAAAAAACTGCAATGGGAAAAACTAATTGAGAGCTCTTCGTTAGGAGCTATTCAAGCTTTTACGGGCCAACCGTGTTCGGTATTTAAAGACAAAAACGTATTAGTGGAATACACCAAACTAATAACTGAAGCTATTAATGTTGCTCAATCTGAAGGAATAAAAATTAAAAATAATTTTACAGATAGTCTGCTGAATAAGATAAAAACGTACCCTCCTGCTAAAGGGAGCACTATGCTAACAGATAAATTAGCAGGAAACAAGCTTGAACTTGAGGCCAAAATTGGAGCCATTTTAAAGACGGGGTTAAATAACAACATAAAAACACCAACTACTCAGAGGATTTACAATTCACTATTGACTTAAAAGTAAAAGTCAACAACCTAAACCCTGACTTCGACTTTAGAGAATGCTGCCATTCAATAAAAAAACAACATACCCGTCATTCAGAGAGAGGCGTTTTTAAATAAAATCTGCGTAGGGGAATGACGAAAAATTGCAACTGAGTATCAAAATGCTAACTGTTTAAATTTCAAAATGTTTAAAAGATTTGTTTTCTATTTCGAGGTACGAGCAATCTTATAAGGTCAGAAAGTTGTTTTCAAAAAGTAGAAGATTCCTCCTCCATCCGGATTGAAAAAAGTAAAATTTGATCGCTTGATAAACTCACACAGCAATGGTAGGCTCTTGAAAGAGTTTTGGAAAGGAAGAGCCATGGAATTTTTTTCATTTGAGACTCCACGGCCTATTTTATGTGCTAATTTAAATTTAAAATAGGCCTCTGAGTGACGTATGTAAGGTTTTTATTTTTATTACATCCAACTCAGGTTAATAAGTGCATCAAGTTGGTTTCAGTAAAAAATAGAATTACACAAGAAAAAGACGCAAGAAGAACATCAAATTAGCTCTAAACCGCTAAACATTTGATAAACATCTAGGCTATTTCAACCCACAATTTTTCGCTAGTAAACACCATTACAATTCAATAATTTTAAACTCAGTTCTTCTATTTTCTTGATGCTTACTTTCAGGGCACTTTACGCCATCAGCACATTCATTTATCAATTGAGTTTCACCAAATCCTTTGCCATATATTCTTTCTGGATCGGATATTCTATCTTTAATATAAGCAGCCGATGCTTTTGCTCTTTTGTCTGATAAAGATTCGTTAAACGGAGCACTTCCTCTTGAGTCGGTATGAGACCCTAGCTCGATAATCATATGTGGATTTTCAAGCATTACTTGTACAATTTTATCAAGTTCAATTGCAGCATCTTTCCGAATTTTAGATTTACCCAAATCAAAATAAATTGGATTAACATCTATAATAGATGATAAATCTTCTCCCACTTCAATTTGATCAAATGTAAAATCCAAAATTTTATGGACATCATATTGCCCTTCATGGTCAAATTCAACATTATAAGTAAGCGTTTTTGATAAGTAGCCGTTTTTTTCTAAAACAAAATTATAGCTTCCTCTATCATTTAATTTCTTATCGATTAGTGCTTTTCGGTGGTCGCCTGTGCTAGAAGTATATAAAACGGAAGAGTCTCCTGTCATATTATCAATGATGGCCAGTTTAACACTGTCTAGTGGGCTTCCAGATTTCTTATCTGTTACTAATATGTATAATGATAAGCCAGGATCTTTTTCAAGTTCCAAATCAGCAATAATGATGGGTTTTTCTGTATGAGAATTGGCCGTATTCAAACCTTCGAAATACTTTTCCTTTGTGCCCCTTAGTTTAAATTTTTGGTCCTCTTCTATGGTAAACTCATAACTGCCTAAAGAATCAGTAATAACCACTTGCGTTTGTTCTGTTTCACTGTTGATCAACTCTACCTTTACTTCGGCCAAAGCATCCCCTTTTTTATCCTTTGCATTACCTTTTAGCACTTTACCAAAACCAATTGGCTTAAGTAAATTAAATGAATAAATATCATCATCGCCATGGCCTTCTTCTCGATTAGATGCAAAATACCCAGATTCCATTGTAGGGTCTAGGATAAAAGAAAAATCATCACTATTACTATTAACGGGAACTCCCAAGTTTTTAACTTTGCCAATGGTATTGTCATTTTTCAATTGTGCAACAAACACATCTAAGCCGCCAAGTCCCACTCTGCCGTTTGAAGCAAAAAACAGCATGCCATTTTCGTGAATAAACGGAAAATACTCATTGCCTTCTGTATTTATATTTGGCCCTAGGTTCAATGGCATCCCGTAGGAGCCATCTTCGTTTATTGCTACTTTATAAATATCTACACCCCCAATGCCTCCAGGCATATCAGAAGCAAAATACATCCATTTATTATCATTGCTTATAGATGCATGGCCCACTGAATATTCGGTTGAATTATATTGGAAATCATCCGAGGGCTCCCATTTTCCATCAACTAAATTACTCATGGTTAGCTTTAGATTTAAAACGCCTCCTTCTCCTTTTCCCTTGTAATTATTGGTTGTAGCAACCATTTTAGTTTGATCAGCATTAAAACAGACAGGACCTTCATGAAACCTCTTGTTCATTTTTTTATGAAAAAGTTGAACAGAATCTAACTCCCCTTTTTGGGCAACTGTAGCCTCATATATATCTAAAAAAGGCAAGCCATTCCAGTTCCATTTTCTTTTGATCACTTTTATGCCCTCTCTACTGCTTGAAAATAAAACTTTGTCGCCAAAATAAACTGGCCCAAAATCTTCCATTTCAGAATTTATGGAAAGATTTACAACAGCGAACTGACCAACATCTTTGTTTAGCTGAACATGGTACCCTTTGTCATTTACATATAAAACTCCCCGGCTGTCTGCTGATGTTAAAGAATTAAACACTTCCATCCATTTTTCAGACTCTTGGTAGCTTTTGTTTTCTTGTAGAATAGATGCATACATAAAAACATCCTCGGCTACTTTTCCTTCTTCGGTAACTATTACAGCAAATAGCTCTTCCGCCTTTTTTGTGTTCCCTGTTTTGTAATAACTAGTAGCCAAATTTCTTTGCGATTCAATGGAGTTATCTTGTGCTTCAATGTACTTTTCGATTGCAAGGTTATAAGAATAATTTTCATAAAACTTATTAGCCTTTTCTAAGCTACCACCTCCAAATTGGGCATAAGTGGATGCTCCCAAACTTAAAAAAAACAGACTTAAAAATATATTTTTCATTTCCTTTATAATTAAAAATATCGAGGTGATTTTATTTTTTTCTGGTGGTTAAAAAAGAAATCATATCTGAGCATTAATTCATGTGAACCTCCATTATATTCCCCCGTTCTGTTGGCAAAAGACCAATCATACGAATACCCAAATGATAAATTTTCCATAATATTCATCCCTCCTAAAAGACCAACTGCATCTCCTGTTCTAAACATTGGGCCGGCCCAAAAGGCATCGTTTAAATAAAATAAAGCTGTCAAGTCCATTTCAACAGGAGCCCCAGAAGTGACTTTTATAAAAGTGGTAGGCTTTAATTTAATACTCCCAGATGGGTTTAGGTTAAATATTGCTCCCCCAATAAAGAAGTAATGCCTTTGCTCGCTTGATGCAACAGAAGTTGCATCGGTACTAAAATTATTTTCCAATAAACGAGGTGTGGATAATCCCACATAATACTTTGCAGTGGAGTAATAAGCCCCTGCTCCAACGTTAGGTAACATCTTACTTTGTACATTTTCTTGAAATGCGGGATCATTTGGCTGAGTAGTAGTTAAGCTATTAATATCCAGTGTAACCATATTAAACCCTCCTTTTAAACCAAAAGCTAACTTTCCTTTCCCTACTTTAATTTTATAGGCAAAATCTCCAAAAAATGAGATTTGAGATGTGGGTCCTATTTTATCATTTAAGATTGAGAAGCCTACTCCCACCTTCTCATTGGCCACAGGAGCATGCATAGTTAGCGTTTGAGTAGTTGGCGCCCCAGGAAAACTAACCCATTGAGAACGATTTAATAATGTAACCGTAAGTGCATCTCTACTACCGGCATACCCAGGGTTTACGGCCAATGTATTAAAGGAGTAATGCGTAAACATCGCATCTTGCTGAGCCCAAGACACAAGCACCGCTATCATTAATGCTGCCGTTAAAAATATTTTTTTCATTTTATATTCTTTAGAAATAAATGACTTCACAGAAGTCCTTATCATTTACCTTTTTAAATAAAAATTTGATTTTATAGAACCGTTTCCATCACCTAAATCTATGATAATAAAGTAAGTGCCTTCTGGCAGCTCATCACCGCCAATTTTAATTCCAAACTGGTTGGTGCCAGCCCAATCATTTTCATAGCCCTGTCTAGATTCAAAAACTCTATTTCCCCATCTGTTAAAAATAGAAACTAAGCTATTCGGGTAATCTTCAATACCTGGAATAACCAAATAGTCATTAATACCATCTCCATTGGGAGAAAACCCTCCTGGTATAATTACTTCGCATGTACCCAAATCTAAGTAATCTGGTGTGCCATTACTATCGCAATCATCGTTGGTAGGGTCTCCATCCTCATTTGCATCTTCATCGATTGTGGCTTTTCCATCCCCATCATCATCAGTGTCTAAATAATCGGGTATTCCATCGCCATCACTATCATCGTTGGTAGGGTCGCCATCAAAGTCTATGTCTTCGTCAATGGTATCAACTCCATCGCCATCATCATCTGCATCCAAATAATCAGGAATACCATCACCATCCGAATCATCATTGGCTGGGTTACCATCTCCATTTATGTCTTCATCCATATCTGAAACTCCATCACCATCCGAATCTGTAGTATCAACAACAATTGGTAAAAATTCGATCGTTACGGTTTGCGTAGTGGTGCCTGTTAACGCATCTGTAGTAGTGATATCGAAGGTATAAACCCCTGCTACCAATAAACTTTTATCCGTTACCGTAATCTCTCCTGTTACTGGATCAAGAGATGTGCCTGCTGGTAAACTACCACTTGCTAGTACTGCATTGGTAATCGATCCATCTGCATCCGTTACCGTAGCCAAGCTTGCGCCATTTGTATAGGTATCTACCACCTGGGCTGCTGCTGATACATAGATGGATTCGATGTCTGCTGATGGCACCGGTAAAAATTCGATCGTTACGGTTTGTGTAGTGGTGCCTGTTAACGCATCTGTAGTAGTGATATCGAAGGTATAAACCCCTGCTACCAATAAACTTTTATCCGTTACCGTAATCTCTCCTGTTACTGGATCAAGAGTTGTACCTGCTGGTAAACTACCACTTGCTAGTACTGCATTGGTAATCGATCCATCTGCATCCGTTACCGTAGCCAAGCTTGCGCCATTTGTATAGGTATCTACCACCTGGGCTGCTGCTGATACATAGATGGATTCGATGTCTGCTGATGGCACCGGTAAAAATTCGATCGTTACGGTTTGTGTAGTGGTGCCTGTTAACGCATCTGTAGTAGTGATATCGAAGGTATAAACCCCTGCTACCAATAAACTTTTATCCGTTACTGTAATCTCTCCTGTTACTGGATCAAGAGATGTACCTGCTGGTAAACTACCACTTGCTAGTACTGCATTGGTAATCGCTCCATCAGCATCTGTTACCGTAGCCAAGCTTGTGCCATTTGTATAGGTATCTACCACCTGTGCTGCTGCTGATACATAGATGGATTCGATGTCTGCTGATGGCACTGGTAAAAATTCGATCGTTACGGTTTGCGTAGTGGTGCCTGTTAACGCATCTGTTGTAGTGATATCGAAGGTATAAACCCCTGCTACCAATAAACTTTTATCCGTTACTGTAATCTCTCCTGTTACTGGATCAAGAGATGTACCTGCTGGTAAACTACCACTTGCTAGTACTGCATTGGTAATCGCTCCATCAGCATCTGTTACCGTAGCCAAGCTTGTGCCATTTGTATAGGTATCTACCACCTGTGCTGTTGCTGATACATAGATGGATTCGATATCGACAAAAGTATCTATCGTTACTTCGTTACTAGTTACATCGGAAGTTGTGTTGGTTGCTAGATCCGTTACCGTGGCTACTACTTCATAACTGGTCCCATCTGCAAATGTGCCTAAGGTTCCACTTACGGGGGCATCCACTCCGGTATCTACTGACCAGTTGCCAATTGCATCGGGTACTACTGCATAAGTGGCTCCATTTACCGTCACGGTCATCGTTTCGCCTGCTGGCAATGCTACGCCTAACCCATTTGTTCCTG